>MDTB01197356.1_pt1 | contig 30257 bp, 39 predicted proteins | sample 811161 | NCBI WGS metagenome assembly MDTB01 (sample SAMN05326650, study PRJNA326480) | marine metagenome | isolation source: seawater | place: Mediterranean Sea | collected 2009 | reverse complement strand
TTTTAGTACTTTTTAGAATTAGTTTTGTATGATTTAAATCTAATTTAAATTATTTAATCATAAGTATCTATTAATTAAATAATTATAACTTTAACAAAAATAATTTTTAATATAAATGGAAACAAAAGTTCATATTCAAAATGCGATAATTACGATAGTTTTTCTGTTTGTATTAACTATTTTTTCAAAACTTTTTAATGAAAATTCAAACAACACCAATATTCAAGGAGCCACGGAACTCGTCAACCAGTCTATAAAACTAAAAAAAATAGCGTCTCAAGATTCGTTGCCATTTATGAAACTTCAACATTTAATTTCTTCTGTAACTTATATACAAGCTGCACGTCATGTTTGTAAAGACAGTGATATAGAAAAACAAACTGGTGTGGATCTTAGAAGACTAAAAAGAGCTATCGATGATGAAATTAAAAAAGTTATAGAAGAACTAAACCATAAATTTCCAAAACTCAAGGGGAAACTGACATGTTCCATGTAACATAAATTATTTAATAGTTCGCTCGTTTTCAAGTTCTTCACATATACGTTTCATTCTTACAAGCCTTTTTTCACCTTCATTCTTTGCCCAAGTCGTATATAAATAGTCGTTGCATCTGAATAAAGTGTTAGTTGTATGTGTCCATGCTCCTTTTGTTGTATGTCCATGAACTGCTTGAAACATGTATGTTCTTACAACTCCGGTTGCTCCCATGGCTTCTAACATGTCCGCATCTGACACTATCCTATATACTATAAGTTCTTTTTTTGTAAGATCGAGTGGATCTCCTTCTTTTAATCTCCGTGAAAATGAAATTCTGGGTACAACATTGACTATAGTGGCCACTAAGTTTGGTTCGGCACCGTGTTTTTCCAAAACTAATCTCATTTCATTAATCTTTTCTGTAAAATTTGATGTGTATTTTTTATCACAAACTTCATGTGCAAGTGCAGTTAATTCACACATATTACCAATCTCATTTTCCATATTTTCATTTTTTATTATGGATCTTACGTGGGAAACTACATTATCGACATGTACAATATCATGAGACGCATCAAAATTTTGTATCTGTTGAGCGATCCATGCCCTAAAGCAATCAAATAAAGTAACGTTCATTTGATATAAACATAGTATACTATAAACTGATTTCATTTATTATTTTTTTACTCCATGGTTTTCGTTTATAGATCTGATATTAATCCTCCCTTATCATTCAAACGGAATCGAATGTACGAAGTACGGGTTGGTGAAACGGTTATTATTATTATTTGTTAATAGATCAGATTAATAAAAAACAAAAAAATAAAAAATGCTGGAACTTTTAAACTGTAAATGTAATGGAACTATAAATATAAAAGATGAAGATATAACACTAAATAAATGTATTATAGAAAATGCAATTATGAAAGTTTACAACTGCGAACTTTTTTTGGAAAACTGTATTATAAAAAACTGTGTCATAAATATGAATGGAATATTGCATGTATACGATACATCATGTTTTAATTCTAGTTTTTTTTTTAAAGATTTAAGTAAAATTGATTTTAGAAACAGTATATATGTAGATACATTAATAAATATGTGTAAAGAAAAAAAGTGTATAATTTCTGTAGACGATTGTACATTTTTTGGCACACCTTTTAATCAAAATTTGATACACAAGTGTGATTTTACATCTGTAAATACATTTATTGTTTAAAACTTAAACGAAAACCCCCATGTGTGCCGTTTTTTCTCTCTCATCTTAGACGACGATTTCATAAGCAATAACGTGCTAAGATTTCGGAACTCTCATTTTTGAACGGTAAAACTCATTGTGTAACCGAATCATGAGTCGCTACGACCGATGATAAGATAAAAAGACATTTTACAAAAAATAAAGAGAACATATACATTTTTAAAAGTATTATTTGTTAATTAATTTTAATTTTTCGATTCGATGATATAAATAAACAAAAAGTTTATAGTTTCTCATGTAAATATGTTGGAAGATATATCCTGGATAATAAATGTTTTAGTACAAACAAGTATACTTCTAGCCATAGGAACCGAAAAAGCTTTATATCTTAGAGTTGCTCTAGCTGTGTTTACAATTTATAGATTTAGATCTTTTATAAAGATTATTTCATGGGTCTTATTGTATATAATTTTTTCATATATTTACAGTTTTATTTCACTTGTTCTTGGATACATAGTTTTTAGAAGAGATGTTTCTCAAACAACTAAAAACAAGCTTGTAATTGTAATAGTAATATTACAGACACTTGCACAACCACAACCTAGACGCAGAAAACTTAATATGAATAATATTAATTTTGTGAATCGGAAAATATCCAGTTACATAAACTTTTCGGATTTACGTCATGCATTGTTAAGAGGTATAACCATAGAAGAGTTTCATCCTTTACGTTTTTTTATTATTCTATTAGTTTTGTACGCATACGTACACAGAACTCCTGGTAAAAGTCTATTGACATCTTTTGTGTAAATAAAAATATTTTTATTGCCAAGCTACGCGTATTAAAATAAATAACAACTTATCAATCTTTAGAAATGCGTAAAAATTTTTTTTTTTTTATACATTTTAACATAAATGGATTTTAAAAAGTCTTGTGATTTTATGTATTCCCAGATGAATAATTTGTCGAATGACCAAAAACTAGTCATGTACGCACTCTTCAAACAAGCTAGTGTAGGTGATGCACCCATAGATTCACCAAGTAAAATGATGTTGTTAGACTTTTCAAAATGGAACGCATGGAACAAAGTTAGAGGTATCAAAAGCGTCGATGCGAAAAATGAATATATTAAAATAGCCAACGATGTTTATAAAAATTTAATTAATTAATCAAAATGCGTATATATATATAATAAAAAATTATAGTAAGAAAAAAAATGCAGTCTATGATTTCAAAAATGGCAATACAAGCAGCTCTTGCTGGAGGAGTCGGAATGGGAACTCAATTTGTTAAAAGGTTTTATAAGCAAACTAACGTAGAAGAAATAGAAAATACTGTTTATTTAAAAAATAATGCAGGACTTTGTGATGCATTAAATGGAATTTCAAAACTAAAAACAATGGAGTTCAAAAACATTGTTATAGAAATAGAAGATATGTTGACGCAACAATATACATCAACTGATGCACACATGCCATGGACTGTAAACAGAAAAATGCACAATATTATTTGCTATACTAAAAAAATAGTCGAAAAATGCAAAACTTCTAAAGATGATGATGTTATTGTTGCTTATCTGGACTGTCAGACTGATTTTATACCACAATTGGAATCACAGTTTGAAACGATCATTCACAACTTACTTTTAGATAGAAACATATCGTAAAAAGCGGTTAAAAACTAATTATATTTTTTTTGTACTTAAGAAAAATGGCAGGTTCAAATTTAGTTCCATGGGTACCTACACCTGAAACCGATTTTTCAAATATAAAGGTAAAACATCCCATAGATGTGTATCAAACGTTCAGTATGAGTTGTGTCACACAACCTCCTATACAGTACACTTTAAAAAATGATTATAAAGATTCTTTATCTACATTTCAACAAGAAAGTGTTGCAAGGATTGTAACCTGTTTATTAAAAAATAGATCATTTCTACTAGGGGACGGGACCGGAATCGGAAAAGGAAGAATACTGGCAGCAGTCGCATCCGAATTGGAGGAAAAAACAATCTGGATTTCTTCTTCGTTAAAGTTGCGCAACAGTGCCATAGACGAGATGGATATGGTGTGTCCTAAAAAGAGTTATGGGTTAGAGTTTTTTAGTTACTCGTCTATAAAAAAAAAACTATCATCAATTTTAGAAAAAATGGAAAAAGAAGATTACCTTGTTATAGTAGACGAATGTCATCAGTTGAGAAATTGTAATATTACTATGAAAAACGTAAACAAATTGTTGTTAAAGGCAAAGTACATTTGTTATAGTTCGGCAACTGCTGCAAGTTGTATAAAACACCTTTCTTACTTGATAAAAATGAACATTTGGGGGTCTAGGAACTCTCCATTCGATTCTTGGAAAAAACTAGAGAGTGTTACTAAAAATGACGGTCCTGCATTATTAGAACTTATTTCACTTTATTTATGTCAAAATGGTCAGTATTTGTGCAGACAGCTCGACACGCGCAATATTAACTTTGAAATTAAAACCATAGATTTGGACTTTAACACTCGCCAGATTTATAAAAAATGTGCAAAAGCGTTTTGGGATTTCGACGGAAAACGACGTCAATCGTTGTTTCTTAAATTGATAGTGCTGTTCAAAGTAAAATATACTATAAAGTTAATAAAAGAATATTTGAAACAAGGAAAATCAATAATAGTTTCATTATCAAATACGGGAGAAGCAACACTTAAACGTTTGAAGAATAATAATGAAAAAATTATAAGCTCTGTTCAAGAAGCATGCGATGAGTGTGGTTTGGACCTGGAGTTGGGTTTAGAACCAATTGATCAAATTTTGAAAGAATTTGGTAAAAATAAAGTTTCTGAAATAACTGGAAGAAAGATAAGACCTTGTGGTCCAAACAAATTTGAGTCGGTTCCACCTGACGAAATAGCATCATTTCAATCAAATAAAAAGAAGATTGCTATTTTGAGTAAATCGGGTGGCATGGGTCTTTCACTACACGACAGCACAGGAAACGCGCAAAGGGTACATATCATTCTGGAAATACCATGGAGTGTAGAAGATTTTCTCCAACAGTTGGGAAGAGTTTATCGTGCAAATGCCAAATCTACTCCCAAATACGTAGTCGTTTCATCAGACATTCCTTCCGAAAAAAGAATATTATTTTCTATAACCAAAAAATTAAAAAGTATAGGAGCAATCGTCAAAGCGGATAGAAGTGCTTACGAAATACCAGGAATCGACGAGAGTTCTTCCTGGAATGGAAAAGTAAAATCAAAAGTGGGTATGCAATTAGCTATCAGTAGAAGATATCATCACTTTCAAGAAGATATCGTAAATAACGATTATGAAAACCACACACGATCCCTTCCCGGACTCATGCATTATATTACAAATGGTTTGACACGTTACGATCTAGATTCGCAATTTGATTTCAACATAAATACATGGTCTATATGCGCATCTTTTTCTAAAAAGTATTTCAACACCATATGGTTTCCTCTGTTTAATACATGGTCTCCGGATTCGCATAGGAATTTTTCTGATGCTTTCAAATTGAGAGCTAAAACGTTTTTACTATGCACTGCTAAAAATAAATATTTAAATACTCTTCCTGATACTATAATACAACTAATAATTGAAAAAATGAACTTTAGTGTTGAAACTGTAAAAACTATATCAGAATGGACACATATATCTGATAAAGACTTGAGCAAAGCAACAACCGAATCTATATTTAATGATATTTTATGTATGCCTATAGATGTTCAAGAAGAGTACTATAATTTACTGCAAACAAACATAATACAACAGAAACAGTGTAATCGAATGAAAAGTATATTAGACTACTCCAAGGATATGTCAGGATCTCCTCATATATTAACAAGTATAAAAAACATAGAAAAAATTATAAACAAAACAGTGTCACATGTAGTTTCGATTGAGTATAAAATTATTGAAAATAACTTTGTTCCCGAATCTGCACTTTTTTGGAAAAATATAAACACATCTAAAATAGTTTGGACAAATTCTATTCCAAATGGAGAGTGTACAAATATAGATGGAAATACTACTATTTTCGATAAAAAAAATTACGTGGAAAGTACAAGGATAAAATGGAATAAACATGTTACTAAACAAAAAGACCGTCTACAAATTTTATGTAACCAACTTCCTTCAAAGTTTCATATATCTACAGACAAAGCTCTCTACTGTTGGGAAGAATCATTGAAGCGCATTGTGCAGTTTGAGTGTGACGGTAAAACTCGTGTAGGTCTTATACTAATGATCAGTCCTTAAATGTATATGACATCTTCCATTACGTCTTGCTATGAGTTTGCATATAGTTCCTTTTTTTGTTAAACAATTACAAGTTAGTTTAACTATTTTTATTGATTCTAAATTAGACGTAATTTTTGTTGGTATATCTGATCGTTCATCATTATTTGGTTTTAAAGTGCTTACACCTTTTTCAAAAAAAAGTAATCTCTTGTTTCTAAGACTTTGTGGTGAATAATGATATTTTTGTGACTCTATAACATCGTCTTCGAAAGATTCAAGCTCAATCAACTTTTTTTCAATATCATTTCTTAATATTTCTGTTTTTTCTTCTGAAATTTCTATATCTTTTATTTCTGCTTCTATATCTAAACGCAATGCACGAAGGTATTCGTCGTTCTGTCTTGAAATTATTTCTGACATTTTTATCCTTTTAGGATAATATTTTTAAAATAAATATCTCAATAACTTTGACGTGAAAAAACACGTTAGTTTCAGTTCCATTTTTACGATTCTGTATATCGTATGACATAACTACTCCATTTAATTTTTGATTACTATAGTCTACATCGTTGCTTCGATCTAGGAAACGTCAAGATTTTTGTTTGATCCAAAGGCTTTTGACGGTTACGAATCAAATATCAGCGACGGCAATGCATACGACGGTGCCTCTTCGCGGAAAGCTCTCCCAATACTGTACTGGCAAATATTCACAACTTGCCGAAAAAGGATGGATGATTGTAGATGTTTGTCCAGAAGCACGTGCATATGAACTGAACAATAGTTTGAGACAAGATTTGGCAATTTTTAATCCGGAAATTGAACCGAATGATGTTTCAACTTGGACTCGTGAAAGTATGCCTTTGGATCATACCATTTTTGGAAATTATGCATCTGGACTTTGGCCAAGTGTTTGGGAATCGCGCATGGAAACAAAACATGTTTGGAAAGAGCTTTATAATACAGAACATCTTCTTTCAAGCTGTGATGCATTTTCAATTGCCATACCGTCTTATCAACATAATACAGAAAAACGTAAGGACATAAACGGTTTCGAAACTTGGCTTCATCGTGACCAAGAATTTGCCAATACCTCAGCAGCCGACTCTATTCAAGGATGTTTTGCATTAAGTAATGTTAGTGGAGCAGACTATTCAACTGTTGTCTTAGAACCAATCGGAATGAATACACAGGAACTTTGTGATTTATTTTATGAAACATTCAAAAATCACAAACGCAAAAAAACACATGATGAAAACTGGTGTGTTTTTTCACAAGAAGAACGGGATTGGTTTGCTTCAAAATGTAAGCGTGTTAAGACTACATTAAAGGCTGGTCAAATGATTTTATGGTTATCTACAACACCACATTGTGGTGGATGTAACAAATTACCAGAATCACAAATGCAATATAATACAAGAATTGCAACTTATGTTGCAATGATTCCAAAATCAATTGTTTGTGCAAATGAAATAAATGCAAGGAAAAAGATATTTAAAGAAAAACTTACAACCACATCACATTTGCCAGTTGTACCTGGAAAACGGAGTGGAACCTTCAAGAAACGAACAAAGACTTATCTTCCTCAACTTTGGGGGAAACCAGCACCTATTCGTTTTCCTCCCGTAGTATCGAACTATGAAACCGCAACAGGAAGAGTCTATGACTATTCTAAAATTATAGGATTCTAAGAAAAGAAATACCCCACTTCTAAAAATATCTTAAATTAACTCAAAAGATCCCTTTAACCCGTCGGAATGATGTTATTCTCCATAGTGAAATTATAAATATTACAAACTTTACTTTTTATGAACTTTAATTTTTTTAGTAATATAAAAAAATAAATGGAAGAATTAATTAAATTAAAACTTAATGAAAAAAATTGTACATGGGAAACTTACTTGGCTCGTAACAAAAATGTAGATGAATTAGAAAATGCATGTACTCGTATAAATGATATTATTACAGAAATTTACAATTTGGATAAAAAGATTTCAACGCTTGAAACGAATCTTTCAAACATAGAATTAACTCCTGGTCCTGTTGGACCACGAGGACCTGTTGGAATGGGTGGTTCCATTGGGCCACGAGGACCTGTTGGAAAGGATGGTTTCATTGGACCACAAGGACCTGTTGGAAAGGATGGTTCCATTGGACCACGAGGACCACGAGGACCTGTTGGAAACGATGGTCCCATTGGACCACAAGGACCTTCTGGACCCATGGGACCTTCGGGTGGAGATGTGTGTAAAATTCATCTAACGTATCCCGGAAATCGTTATTATACCAGATATTTGAAAAATAGAGAGACTTTGACAATGGGTGAATTAGAGGAAGGAACTCATATAAAAATAGATAGTTTAACCGATAATAGTACATGCTGTATGAAGATAGATGATGTTAATGCGTCTAATGAGTTTGACAACATGAGTTTCTGCAGTGTGAGCACTGTACAACTTGGGTACGATGAAATACCTAAAACAAGTAATACTAGAACTATCAATTTTACTTCATCTAATGAAGATGATAATGTGTGTTTTTTCAAAACAATATCAAACAATATAGTGAAATATCATACAGTTGTGTATCCAGAAAAAGATATTTTGCAACTATCTCCAAATGAAAATATTTACACGTCATCTGCATCGAATGACCGCACTATGTGTTGCATAAAAGACGACCACGGAAGTCATGATTGTCGTTCTGGTGTTTATCTTAAAAACAATGTACACAATAAAGCCTTTATTCAACCAGGTACTGTATTAGTTTCAGCAACTCATAATTAAATTATAAAACAGAATATTTTAAAAAATGAGTTCCAATACGCTTTCACAAAAAGATAGAAGAATGACTAAGAATGAAAGGAAAAATAAACCTTCTCCTCCTGCAAGGTGCACGGAGGGTTTGTGCGATTGTTTATATGGTATTTAAAAAATTTTTTGATTATTAAAAAAAATATAATAAAAATTTTTTATGAATTCATAATTTTTTTAAGTAAATGACTAGGATAAAGTACGCTTGTATTTAATATTTTGTTTGACATTGGCGATGTCTTGTGATCAATCAACCATCTGCAAATTGCAAACCTTTCATACGTGTGTCCATCACTAAAAATCACTGGATCTGTAAATAGGCTTGATGTAATAGGACAGTAAAAATATTCAGGTATAGAAGAACTATCACCATATATGGATAAACCAAACACTTGATCAATCATTATGTAAGCTATCTAAAATGTTGGAAATAAATATTTTCGTTGCAAATCTTGCATATCACCAACAAGTAAAATTGTATATTATCCATATTTGTCCATAACGAAACTCCAGTAGTCTTCTGATTTCAAATTAAAGTGAAAACAAGAGCCCCAGGTGACCCGGCAACATGTATCCTCTTGTTCTTGTACTTCAGGTTAAAATTATCGATCGCAATTCGAACAGCATTTATATTAAGAGAGATTTCTCGTAATTGGCAACACCACCCAATAAGTCCACACGATAAAACTGTGATAATTGTGTAGGGAACACACCTATTCGCAGATTGGTTTGCTCGATCAATCAATGGATTCACAAGTTGTGAAAAGTCCGTCTCACTGACACCGTTATTCTTCAACCATTTTGTGTATGTTGGACGTACGTAATGCTGGTTGAGAGCACAGCAGTCACACGATGGATTAGGCTCACGTATAATGACGACAGTATGTTGCGTATGAGGCATGACTCTTTGTTTAAGACAAACAATTTATATTCTGCGTTACTAAATTACAATTAGTAAAAGCTGCTTACAATACCTTGGTTTGGGAACATAACCATCTTGATTGGGAGGAGGAGGGCGCTTGTTTCTTATCTCTTTACACTTGTGACTTTTTAATCTCAGAAAACTTTTTCCACAAAACTCACAAATTTCAACTTCTTTTTCTTTCTTCTTCTTTATTTCATCTTCGTAAAAAATATCATCTAATTCATCCATAATTTTGATGAAATATGTAAATGAATCTCAACATTTGGCTAGTTGTTAACAATCAGTCCAAACTTTATTACATACGCAATTCTATTATAACATTCATAGTAAAATACAATGATACGTTTTAGGAATCTCATATTAACCGTATCGAGAAAATACAATTCAAATATCATTGATCATTACGAGTCACCTAGAAATATAGGAAGTCTTCCCAAAAAAGATAAAGATGTAGGTACGGGTCTTGTTGGCAGTCCAAGTTGCGGCGATGTAGTTTCACTCAGTATTCGCGTTGATGAACACACACAGAAAATTACTGAGGCAAAAATAAAAGTTTTTGGTTGTGGAAGTGCAATCGCATCAGGATCTTACACGACCGAAGTTATAAAAGGTATGAATTTAAATGAAGCATCTTGTGTAACAAATAAAACGATTTCAAGATATTTGAACTTGCCACCGGTAAAACTACATTGTAGTCTTTTAGCGGAAGATGCGATAAAGTCTGCAATCGAAAACTATAAAAAAAAACAAAACTCATAATATTAGACTTCTTCAAATACCCTTCGACAAAGTATCTTGAAAGGGTTACATTTGCTGATAATCCATTTATAAATGGGGTTATCAAAAGTACGTTCGTTATAAAAAAGCTATAATCTCTTTATACAAGTAAAGTTTTTTTTAATTTTAGTTTGATACTTTTTTAACATAGTTTTACTTTGATATGTGATCAGAATTTTTTAATAGGATCAAGAGTATAAGAATCTTAAAACTAGCAATATAAAACGATGGTGTCCTATTCCCTGGAAGAACTAAAAGATCCTCTGGAAAACCTTCAAGAGACGGACATACCATCAATAGAACACTGGAATGATCTTATTCTAGAACTAGAAAATGATTGGAATATAGATGAAATGGAAGATGATGATGATTATATTAAAAAAGCAGCTCTACTTTCAAAAAATTTTTTTAACATTTCTAATGACATTGCATTATCTTCCGACCAAATAGCAGAGTATTTTGAACCTAGAAAGTGGCAAGTTACAAACTTGATAATGTTGAGATTTAAGATAAAAGATGCTGAAGACACTTTAGGAGAAGATAAAGACAGATTGTTGAATATTTTGAAACGTATTTATCACGGTAGAGATATATTAAAGTCATTCATTTCATTCAAAAACACTTTTGAAGAAGGTAACAATAATGATGAAAGTTATATGAAACTTGCATATTGGTTGGAATTTGATGAATCAACTTGTAAAAATGCATATCAAAAAGTTCTTTTCAGAATACAAAAAAGCTTTGAAGGCAAAAACTGGAGAAGATGCGGAGATTGTCTTTTAAAGCCAATACATATACGGGTATACGAAAATGATGAAGATACCGTTGGTGTTTTGATCCAAACAAAAGCTTATGAAGAAGCATGTACTATACGGGACTATGTAGAAGACATGTGTTCTGCTGACACTGATCCGGATTTGTGGCTTCTTGCAAATGAAAATGCTAGCATAAAAAAGTCAGTTTCTGAGAACTTGGAAGTATCTAGAATTGCTTGTCTACCGGATACGAGAGAAAATCATCATATTCGTTCGTTTGGAGGTGATTCAAGAGGAAGAAATGCCGGTATCTATAATCATGAATATGACATGTTTTTTAGATATGGTGAAGAAGACTTATGGTCAGAACAAGCTAGAAAGATTCAAGAAATAAGAAGGATAAGAGATCCAACTTATATTTGTAAAGAACCCACTCGAAAAGATATATGCATACATCACTTCAATTGTCCTTTTTATCCAAGAGTATTGGGAATCACTGAAAACTTAATAAATAATGAAAATTGCATAGATATACAGTATATACAGTCAATTCCATGCGATTGGTATAGTATTGATCCTATGCAAATACAAACTCCGGAGTGGGACAGGATTTTAGAGTCGCAAGGAATAACAGATGAAAGGTCAAAATTTTGGGTGTTTGCGTTATTAGGAGGTCGAAATCTATATAGAGTTAGAGAAAAAGATAAACTAGAGTCGGCATTTTACTTGTGGGGAGAAGGAGGTACTGGAAAATCGACAACTCTGGCTTACGTTACAGGATTTTATCCATTTCATCGACGTGGACTTATGAGTAACAACATGCAAACTAATTTTGGTATGGGAGCACTGGCAGAAGCAGACATTGTAGAATGTCCCGAAGTACAAGAAGTATTTAATCTAGCAGAAGAAGAATTCAAGTCTGCTACTTCTGGTGAAGCCATGAGTTTAAATGATAAACATAAAAAACCTATCAAGATACCTCATTGGTTGGCACACATTATTCTTGCTGGTAATCACACACCCAAGAATTTTAACGACGATGGTGGTCAATTCTTAAGACGTGTGTTTGGAATTTGTTTTTTCAACCGTATAAACGATATGGATACTACACTTGAAGAAAGCATGGAAGAAAAACGATCTTTATACCTAAGAAAGTTCACCCTGTGTTACAACCTTCTCTTGAAACAACTAAATGGAAAAGTTCCTAAGAAAGATTCATCTCTTCCACCTGCTTTTTGGCAATTCACAAAAACTGTAAAGTCACAAGTAAATGCGCTTGTAGCATTCATGCAAGATTCAGATGTATTGGAGTTCGGTCCAAATTACGCAATCACACTTTCGGGATTCAAAGATGCATTCATAAACTATGCAAAAGAATATGGAATTGACAAAACACAACACCCAAAATGGATGGCGTTTCATTCATACTCTAACATTTTACGCGCAAACAACTGTTTTCATGCTGGTCAGGCAACTAGTCCTGATAATGATATTGATGTCGCAACAAATATTATTTGTGGTTGTAGATTAAAAATAATATAATATATACTATTTATATTTTAGTTCGTGTTTGATATATATTAAATGCATGTGGACATTTATCGTCTTTTAAATAGTTAAAAATACATCCAGTAAAACGTCCGTTTATTTCCAAATGAGCACAAGTATATTTTTTAATAAGAAATTTATTTTGAGATGATAATTCTATAATATCCCAAATTTTTTGTAATTTTTTTTTATCTTCATATTGTTTACCCATAGTAATTGTACAACCCAATTCTAAGTTGTTATTCATTAAAGAATAATTAGGAACAAATTTACCTTCAATATTAAATTTTTTAAAAGCATCAATTATATGACTACAACCGCTATAGGATACTAAAGGATTTTTAGGTACTTGAGAAACAGAAATTTCTACAGTCATTATATTGAATACATACATTTTTTTTATCGTTCAGATTTATACATACTTTACATAGATTTTTAATTTTTGAAGTATGTTTATTTTTATAATATATAGTCTAATAGGTCCTTCTTTTATATCTCTTAATGTTATTAAATATATAAAACTTAAAATACTGCTTATTGCAAAAAAAATTTAATATAATTATTGATATCACACGAAAAAAAAAGTTGGTTTATTTGCTGTGGTGCGGATAAAAGACTTTGTATCGTAATCATTTGCTTGGATTTTTTGATACTGAAATCTTCTTTATGACTAGAGTTTATGTGCATCTGTTGATCAAATGTGTGCATCTGTTGATCAAATGTGTGCATCTGCTGATCAAATGTCGATGGTGGCTTTTACTGACGAAGAAATTCTGAAAGGTTTCTTTTTTCACTCTCGCTATATTACAAAAAAAATTTACAACAAATATGGAATAAATGTAAATTTATATGAAGAGGTATCTTCTAAAGATATTTCTATGTTGAAAGAAAGATTAAAAGAATTAATATCACAAAATAAATTTAAAGATGTAAATAACACAGAGGAGTTGCATAAATTACTGGGAAATGACTTTAAATGGGTAAAGTCAATATAACTATTAATATGTTGATTTCAAATTGTTTATAATGTGTGTAATATCGTCCGAGCTAGAATCTAATACTAATGGTTCAGATATATTTTTTGATTTTTTTTTCCAAAACCACATATAGCAACACATTTCATATTTTATTGTTAAAAACTATAATATTTTAACTTTTTCAACGAAATAGTTAATAGATTAAATTATTGATATTAAATATAATGGAAAAAAGAACATACGTTTTATGTTTCTTGATATAATTTTTGTATAGTTATTTTAAACCTTCATGTATATTTCTTCAGGATTTTTTAAAGAATAAACAATATTTTCATTGAAAAATTCAATTGCATCAGATATCATAATTTTTTTGTCTTTGTTACTAGCTGTGACAATACTATCTGAAGCATCACGACTACTAGCACCACCGCTAGTACCAGCACCACCGCTAGTACCAGGACCACCGCTAGTACCAGCACCACCGCTAGTACCAGCACCACCGCTAGTATCAGCACCACCAGCACCATCACTAGTACCAACATCATCACTAGTATCATCGTCAGTATCATTTAAAATACTTTTAAACTTTGGATCCATTCTAACAGGTTTCAACTCTGGAAATGGGTGATATAGTTTTAGGAAAAAATTTTTTCTATACACCATGAACAATTTTGACATATACAATGCCCACAAATCATATTTTATTAATAATTTTACGTTATTTGCGTCTTCTAAGTCTACTTCTTCAGGATATGGTCCAAAATAACCTAACGTTCCTCTACGCGAATATTTGCACTCTTCAAAAATTTTATTATTACCATCGATGATTACTGGATAATGAAAACATGTAAATCCAAAATCTATTATTCTTACAATTACATTCTCGCCTATTTGATCCAAAACAAAGTTATCGGGTTTAATATCACGATGACATACCTTCATACTATGCAATATTTTTACACACGTTTTCATTTGACTGAATATATTTAAAAATAATTTACTTTTTAAATCTGTTTTAGTTACTAACTCATATAATGAAATATTTGGGTGCGTTGCCATAGGTTTTAATATATTCATTCCTCCACGATCTTGCCATATTGATAATGTTGGTAACGTAATATTTGTATCTAGTAAATATTCTGAAAGTACAAATTCTCGTATGATTTCGGTTTCTTTCTTAGATCTTTTACAAAAACATAAACCGAAATTAGGAATGTTGCATACGAACGTATGATTATTTTTATTACTGCGAGTATCAAATTTAAAAATAGAATTTTTGCTAAAATAAGATGGTAAAGCTTCTTTAGATAATTCTATCATTTTTTTAAAATAATCTTTTACACTAGATTCAAGAACTTCTTTTGTTGTGTAAAACTTAATATTCATTACTTCAGTTATAAATTTATACGGAAGACTAAAAATATCAGTTCCTCCAACTCTTTGAGTAATCAATTTATTTCCGTTTGCTTCGTTGACAAATAATCCATAAAATTCCAATTCTTCTTCATCATTATGATTAAAAATTTCTGTTTCTATAAAATTATATATATCATTGATTTTCTCTTTTAAAAAATCGTAAAGTTGACCTGTAATGTAGATAATACTGTCCGCATGAATAATTTTAACTTTGTAGTATGTTATTGTATCGTCATATGGATTGATCGTAGTTCTATATCTCAATTTCATCAACTGTGAGAAACCTACCCACATCTTTTATATTGTTACTAAATAAAAAAATGAATAATGCAATAAAAAAACGTCAAGAACAGTTGCAAATACAAAATTTGATAGATTTTTGGCGCGGAAACCATAATCTAGATGAAAAATTGATACCGCAGCAACAAATTGAACTACCTAACTATTTAGATGCACAATCTTATCCGACTAATATAACTATATATAGTAGTTATATTAGAGATACTGCTCTTTATGAATCAGGAGAAGAAAAACCCAACATGATGCCTGTACTTGGCATGAGACCTTCCACTATAACATCTCCCGAAGCCAAGCGAAAGGCTGTCACACATGAAACACCATCGAAGGAACCCGAAATATCAAAAAAGTCTAAAGTACCAAAGTCTTAAAGTACTAAAGTCTTAAAGTTAATTATGAAAAAGTTCTGTACACACTTTTAAAAATACTTCTCCACTTACCCCTCACATGTTTGGTCGAAGCGGAGTGCTCTACTTCATATTAAATTATATGATATAAACGTATGTTCTAGTTATATAAATTGCAAATAATTTTTTATAAAATCTTATTTGTTTAATATATAAAAATTACAAATTATTTATTTGTTCGGTTAATCCTCCATGCCCACTCGGTGGAGATGAGGGAGGAGGTGAAGAAGGTAGAGGTGACGGAGGTCAGGTAACATACACAAGGGACGGCGACTCCTGTTAAGAATGCCAACACGCTTCCTTTCATGTACATAGTCCGAAACGTCGACAAGGACACGATGTAGCAAATAAGAACGTCTATTCTTCTGGACGACTTTGAGTGGTACAAATGATATCTGAGAGACGTCATTATGAGAATTGCTATCAGAAAAGAATTGAATGTGTCCGCAAGACACATAGGGATGAGAAAAAGGAGTGTCGTGTACACGAGTACATTTCCATATTCTGCACAATGACAAGGCATTTTCTTTTTTTTTTTAAAAAAAACTTTTACAAAGTGTTGACAATGACCCTTTTCAGAATTTGAGCGCTGCATGTCAGAAGGTTTAGTGTGCACTGGTAAACTAAAGTATGAATAAATTTAACACATTTATATATTAAGAAACGGTGAATTTTAATTCCGTTTCGGTAGCTACAAAAAAAAGTTTATAATATGTACAAATTTACTAGTTTATATAAACTCATTAAAATATGTTAAAGAGATCAGTGTTGAACTACAGAAAAGTAAAGAAAACAATTTTCAATAAAAATGTTTTTATTAAAATTATTTTTTTATACTATTTTATAGAATTAATACAATAATCTATCAAATAATTTCTCACCACCTTCTATAACATTAATAACATGATTGCATGGCGGCATTATGTCATAACAAGACTCAACTGAATTTGTTATTTGTTTACAAACTCTTTTTTTATTCCGTGGTGACAAACTATTTGGAATTATGAACACGTTATGGTGTGTAGATACATTCATGTCGTTTATTATATAAGGATGAGCTTTTAAAATAGAATTTTTGACAGTTTCTGACCATGGCCATACAATTTTATCTCTGTATCTTAGTATACGCCTTTTTTGTCCTTTGTAATCACAAGGAAGATGATTTCCACATATTCGTTTCACTTCAACACTTATAATCTTTCCCGGGTTTTCTGGGTCTTTTGCTATGCATTCTGGTATTTTGATTCCGTATTTTCTAGAGTATAACTTTGCAAGATGTTCTTCTCCGTATAAAAGTTCATTTATTCCCATATAATCAAATGCATACTGTTCGGAGGCAATCGACCTCCAGTCGTGGCATGATTTAACTTTAGAATAAAAAAGATAAGAATTTTCAGATATATTATCTGGTATTTTTGGGTTTATTATATATCTTACTTTCATGATAGTATTATACAAAAGCTATATTATTTTGATTCGTAAGTAAAGTTTTGCCAAAAAAAAAAAATTTAAATACTAAAAATGACAGAACTAAAGACTGTTATTAACAATAGAAACTGTGTACTCAAATTTGAAGCTGTATGGTGTGGACCTTGTAAAGCAATAACACCATATATAAAAGAGTTGTCAAAAACGTTGCATGTGAACGTTCATGTTGTGGATGCGGATGAATACCCTGAAATATGTCAAAAATTCAACGTTACTAGATTACCAACATTTATATTTCTTTATGAAGATTCTACTAAAAGTATTGTAGGAACTGATAAAGATGTTCTTAAACGTGAGTTTTTAAAATTAAAATCAAAGGGAAATCAGAATTTGGATCAAAAATTACAAGTACCGACACACGACGACGCACAAGTGAAACGATGAGCAGCGAACGATGGTCACTCCTTTTTCACGAGCCAAGCTCTATTAAAACTGTAGTATCATCCATTGTGGGAGTTCAGTCTAGGGCTGAATTTCAAGTTAAAAAATTACAAAAAGAAGGTGGTGTTAGATGTACATATTTGTGTGTTGATATAACAGACTTGTCAAAAGTATGTTGTGTTTCATCTCGACTTTGTGTTGACGAAACGAAAAATGTAGATGACGGTATATCTTTTGTTTTAGACTTGAAAGAAATGTTAACGGCACTCAAATGCATGCAACAAAGATTTACAATTGAAATAAGTGGTAAAAAAAATGAAACAATTATAGATATTCGTGGTTTTGATTCAAACGACAGTTCGAGAGATACGGTTTGTTCCTTAAACACTAGAATTGCAGAAGAAACAAACTTTAGACCACCACTGTTTGATTACAATTTTCAACTGGAGATCGATCTTAATATGCTAAAAGATACCTTGAACCACGGAAAGGCAATGAGTGCAGAACTTGTAAAACTTCAAGTATATACTGAAAGTTCTTCTTCGAATAATACAAAATGTGCTACTAGATTTATTTGCGAAGGATCATCTACAATCACAGACACTATGAGATGCATTACTGAAGAGGACGATGATGGAAGTATTAGAATAAAGAGTGCGGATGATATCGATAATTTTCCATGTCTGGAAAATATGAAAAATATTTACAAGGGAACGTTTACATCTACCAACTTGCAAAATTTTGTAATTGCCCTTCCAGGACCTCCAAAATCTAAGTTGATTGCAAATATTTCCAAAAATATGCCACTTTCGTTGACGTATTTACTAGGTGATGAAGTGAACAAATCTTATATCAAACTTTTGATTGCACCACGGAACATGGATGATGAAGAGGAGAATGGAGATGATAACATGGAAGATTAGGCATATTCAAGTGTATCATCAATAAGTCTGTCTTCACTTCTGCTCAAGTAAATAGATTTTTGTTTTTTAGTTGAACTAGCAATCATATATCCTGCAACAAAACCCATCAGTACAAACATAGCATTATACAAATTTCTACAATCATCATTAGATTTATTATTTTTTTCATCAAAACCTGCTTTTTTCATAGATTCTAATTGTTCAGAGTTTAATAAATTTTTAAAATCTTCTCCGACTGCATTCACAGCTTCCATTATAGCCTCTACTGTTCTTTCTTTGTCGACTATTTTTTTTGAACCATCGTTATCAACTGTTGAATCGCTGGGAAAAGGTTGTGGTTGTGTAACCGCTTTTGCGGAAACGCCAGAAGTCAATCTAGGTGTAAGTTTCTTTCTATTCATAGCTTGTTTTGTCATGTCACTATTTCTTTGGGTGATAAAATCAGCCGATGTTTGTGAGGAGGAATCCATTTAACGTTACTATAAAAAAAAATTGTGACTGTTCAACTATTATTATTATTTCTCATATCTTTTTTACTTTTAAATTGAAATGGTTTTTGATCCTCATTTGAATGTTTTAACGCTTCAACATCTTTCATAGGTTGTGTTTTTACTCGTTGTGATTCTTTTTTGTAACAAACTGCCCTTGATATTCTTACAGACGCCACAAGAACTAGAAGACATAATAATATTAATGCACTTATTGTCCATGGGTCTGATAAATTTACAGTGAAATCTTCGGGAGGTGAACTTGGAGGCGATGTAATATTGACTGTTTCCATTTCTGACATTTTTATTATTGACTAATTTTTTTTACATACTTTTACTATATTTATAAATTTTCTATGCATAAAATACTAATTTTTTTTTTTAACTAATAAAAAATTTAAAATATAATAAATATGTTGTTTAGATTAATGGATATACAAGAAACAAGTAAAGAGTTCAAATACACTTTCAGTAACGATGAAACAATTCAATTAGTATTAAAAACAGAAATTTATAAACTTTTCACACCTTATTATTTGTATGACATCAAAGTAACCTATGAATATATGATTGTAAACCCAACTATATTCCAAATGTTGGGGGTTGTCGTAAAGAAGACAAAAAATGCAGTACACATTCAATGTGGAAAAACGCATTGGAGGTTTCCGATCGCAGTCTGTAAATTGAAACCAGGAATAGACGTATGGATAAGCGTTGTATTCATTAATGAAAAAAACTAGTTTATTTTTGAATATGTTTTTTCCATGTTTATAATAATATGTGTCTATCGAATATAAAAATAGTTACTTTAGAAAATGCCAACCAAAAGTAGTGATAGTTCAAAAAAAAAATCATTCAGTAGTCATACGTGTAAAACAAATAAAAAAACAATAGTATCGGCGGAGAAGAAATATTTTTCTAGTTTATGTGATATACTTGAAAAATTGCAGTTTAATTATTTCTCAGATTTGACAACAAAAGATGTTCATAATATATTTTATAATATTACGAATCAACACACAGACACTCTTGAACGAGTTTTAAAAATAAAAAATAAAGACTCGCGTATGAAAGTTATTGTAAATAATATTAAAACACATGTTAATAACGAAAAAATAGTGATTGGGAAAAAAGTGGGCGAAGGTGCCGCGGGTATAGTATACAAGGGCTACTTTGATATGGTGGGTAAAACATTAGATTCGGTCGTAATAAAAGAGAATTTCCAAGGGACTGCACACAGCGACGCGGTCGAACTGTTGATACAAACTTATCTTTATTGTATAGCCAGAGATAAAAAAGGAAAAAAAGTATACATACCCAAACCAATGTATGCTGCCCGATATAATAAAAAACGTTATATTGTTCTAGAACCTATGCAAAATACATTAGAATACGAGTTGATGTTTAGAGAAAATGAAACATCCGAACAACACTTTAAGAGAATAAAAGGATACTTGATAACAATATGTGAAACACTCAAGTTTTTTCAAGAAAAATGCAAGTTTGTACATGGTGATCTTCATATAGGAAATATAATGTTTAAAAACTCTATACCTTATGTCATTGATTTTGGTAGAAGTTCATTGGTCATAAATGGAAACAGACAACATGGGGACAAAGACTTTTTATGGGAGTATTCGCCCAGCGTAGATTTGATTGCATTATACAGTACTATTGCAGATGAATTAGAATATCAAGGCCTTGGTGACTGTAAAACATACAAGTTTTGTCACAAATACGTTGATAAGTTTTATAAAAAAGTTTTAGAAACCCCATTGAAAAGTTTAGATAAAAAATATATTCCCTTCAGAAGAGTGTACGATTCTGGGGATTGTGAATCTAAATGGCACATGCTTGTTCTGGGTGAAAAAATGTTTGATGTTGTAGAATCCGAATTTATACCCAAAAATGCACTTAAAATTCTAAAAAGTTTATAAAATACCGGAAAATACACTCACGAATTTCTAAATGACAGGAATGCATCTCACTAACGCTACGGTACACACCATGTGCCAGGAGATACGATTTCCGAATGTGAGATGACGTGTTCCTGATCCAATCGTGTATGCACACATGACGATACTACAAAGAACACGTTCCGCGGTGGGTTCCTTCAACAGTTGGTATGCACACATGATGTTGGTTACAATCGATAAAATTATTTCATTAAATGATAGAATCACTGGTATTACAATCGATGAGACGATAGAAAGACCTTGGTAAAGTCTCAACATGTTGTACAAAAGTACTCCATGATCCACCCATTCGTACCCATTTAGATTGTAAAACATGTACGATGCAGGAATCTGCAACAACATTCCGAGATATCGTGAGAGTGAAAGTTTCACACGTGCGACCACGACAACCAAAAGCAGTTGAAGAGATGAGACATTTGCATTGTATCCAAAAGTCCATGCGACTGAAAGCGTGATGAGTGCCACGACATATGGTGCAGCCTGACATATTCCATCATCACCTCGCACAACACCATCGAAAATAAAATTGATTAGACGAAATGATATAATCCCGCGAACAATAACCCACGTAATTATACGAAAAACCCATGTTAACCGTGTTCGCATTATGTTGTGAACACACATAATGGGCGTTGTTATTTCCAAACACAAAAGGGTTTTCAAGAATTCGCGTGGTAAAACGAACCACCCGAACTGTACACACAATATGAATGTTATCATGTGATGAATCATAAGCGATTTGCGAAACTCTACTGTTCCTCGAAAACTACGACACACTAGGTACATATCTACAGGACACCATGATCCTAAAATGATTATTGCAGATTGTATATTATCGTTCAGTGTCAGTGTCACAATCGCTATTGCGATTACTGCATTAAGAACATCAGCGATCATGGTTTCCCACTTTGAAACAACTCTCACAAAATCCCATACTTTCATAAATAACATACAACTGTATTTTTTTTGTGAATAGACAATCCACATTTTATTGATTTTATGTATATAAGTTGATTATAACCTTTTTTATATTTCTTTAAAAAAAATAACAAGATTGGAACATAAGTTAATACAGTTTTCTCTAACAAAACCAAAATATCGTATGTCACAGAATGATATTGTCGATTTGATGGATGCAACAAAAATCTCAAAGTCTGAAACTTTGAGACTTCGTGTATCTGCGCTTGTATTTAGTCCTCATCTTTTACGAGGATCCAGTCATCATATTTTTCTCGACTGTTCATTGGACATCTAATTTCAAATAGAGAAACCCGAAGTCCTAAAGTCTTAAAGTATTGCTTTGAGACTTTAAGACTTTTAATAGAATATTATTTATAATGTGGGTTTTTATATATTAAAATGCACATTGGTCAAAATTATCTTGTGAAATATTTACAAGTCTACAATCAACTGTAAGAGATTTACTATACCAGATAATCTGAAATATTTAAAATTTCAGTAAAGCCTTTATTTAAGACAAAACCTGGATTTATTAAAGGACTTATCCATCTTTTTTGATATGATCTGGTTGTTGAGGTACAATTTTAAATTTATTTTTAAAGTAGTTATTAGTTAAAATATATAAACGTTCTAAATTCAACAGAAGAAAACTTTATAAGTTATTATAAAATTCAATTTATTTTTTGTTGATTAATAATCCGAAAACCAATATTTAAGAATTTAAAAGTTATGTGTTATATTTTCTATTTATATAGAAATTTTTATTTTTACTTTATCCATGCCGCCTTGCATGAAGAGCACTTTTTTGTTGCACAAGGAACATGTTGTAGAAGAGAGTATTTCGTGCAATTTGTATTCATGCATGTCTTAAACTTCATGGGTGGTTTTGGTGGAATTCCCGAGTCGTCATTAAATTTTCTTTTTTTTCCGGCCGTCTTGGAAAGCGAGCTTCCCAACTGTAGAGAAGCTACTTTGGGCCCTTCTTCCATTGTCAATGGAATCCCCTTTTCCAGTAGATATTCTCTTGTAACAGTGACCCAATCATCGTAATGAAATGATATATTTAGTCTTTTTTTCATAAAAGGGTAGTACTTGTGCGTATTTGGAAGTTTGTCTCCGCTTAGAGAATAAATATCTCTGGCTTTTGTCTTCAGGATAGTTGTGTCGAAATCTTTGTCCAAAAGTTCAGAAGCGTAAAAGTCTCCATCTTCAGAAACAGCAACCCAGGCTCTTCCTTTTCCAGGTGGGAAGCGTTTGTAAAGTTCTGAAATGTCATTCTTTAGTTCTTCCATTGATCTAAATGCTTTTAAACCAGCACTCATAAACTCGGGATGTGAACCCATCACCAGAGATCCATCGAGGGTCACCATCGTGTAATGAGAAAAGCACATGCTTCGGTGTGTTTGATCCAGTGCATTTGATCTAGTGCATTTGATCCAATCACTGTTTAAATAACGCAATAACAGTTTTGGACATTTCTGTGAATAAACTATTATGAAGTATCATTTTTACAAATTTCATGTCACTCTGAATAACGTGGCGTCCTTCTCTTTAACATATATTATAAACTTGTTTTAATAAAAAAAATATTTTAAATTTTTAATAAAAATATTATAAACTTTAATTAAAGGTTATTACAAGAATACCTGATTTTATAACTAGTTTGGATTCATTTGTGAATGAGATATTTGCATCTTTGTTTAGTACAAGATTTTCAACAACTTTGTTTGTTGGTACTTTTTTATTGTATTTGTGATAAACATGACGAAATACTCTCTTCCAAAAGCATTTTTGATACTTTTTATAATCAGAAATATTCATGGAGACTGAGTTCTTATCATAAATAATCGTGTTCAAAAATGGATCGAGTATTTGTGCTTGTATCAAATCATTCCATTCATCTGATTGTCTCGAAATATCCAACAGATTTTGATATATAGAACTATATTTTTTAACGAGTATTGGCAAAAGTATGCTTCTAAATGTACCACGAAGCGACCACAGAGGTGTTGTATCTTTGAAAAAGGGAACCTTGTATTTATGTGCAAACTTATAAATCTCTTCCTTCCACAACCCAAGTAGAGGTCTCGATATTTGTACACCATCAGTAACAGACTCCTTTTTCATAACAGTCAAATCTAGTACATCTCTTCCACGACATATATTATTGTATACATTTTCGACAATGTCTCCATCATGATGACCTAAAATAATAGATTTTCCACCTGTTTTTTTCAAAACATCCTTGTAAAGATCAAAACGAATATTTCGTGTTTGTTCTTCGTAAACTGAACGTTTGATTTCAGATCTCTTTATATGAGTTATATCTTTCACGTGCAGATCAATATTATTACATTCACACCAAGACTTTAAAAACTGTGTTTCCTGACCAGACTCTTTTCTGTTATTGTAATTTATATGTATACATACTGTTTTATATTTCAAAGAATTAAGTATACTTGTGACAACCATAGAGTCTACACCTCCTGATAATGAAACTACAAATATATCTCCATTTTTTTCACAATAATTTTTTATATGAGAAACTATGTTTTCTGATTCTAGATTTGATATACACATATTATAGTCGTCATCGTACATTATGCTCATTACTTTATGGACTCGCAGATAACGACTTAAAATATTTTTAAACTCCCAATTTCCAAATATATGTTGATGTCAAACCTAAAGAACCCTTTAAATATTTTTTTATAAGTATAAATGGAACAAGTAAAAGTATTGGACTCTATTTCGTTTAGAAGTGCACAATCGAAAGAATCTGGTCCAATACCACGTGATACTATTAGCCTTATGGATATTCTGAACTACTGTTTAAATCCCAAAGACGATAACATGTCTCTATTAGGATCAGTGAGTATACGACAACAAACAGTAATCTCCGCATTTGAATTTAATAAAGAGTTTATAGAAAAAAACATTAAAATACTTCAATTAATAACAGATGATGAATCTGAGATTAAATGGGCTTCTAAAAAAGAATATCCTATTGTATTTGTGGTAGATGCAAACCCAATGGGTGCAGAATCACTAGTAAACTATAACAATCAAAAGAAAGAAGAATATAAAAAATTGTACGAATTTGTTTCTGGTGAAATCCCCAAAAAATATGTAGATGGTTACATGCAATCTTTGGAACGATGTACATTTAATACATTTTTAGTATTACTTTTAATAAATCAGATAACAACTTCCGGAGGGATTGTAAAAATTAATAAAAAGGGTGTAGGTTTGGGAACTGTAATTTCTTGGGGATGGGTCAAATGTTATGCAAACATAAACACAAATCCTCTGCAAATACCTTATAATAAAAGTATAGTTTCAGAATGTATATTTGCGGGTGATGAAACTCAAAATGTAGGGTCTGGACCAGGATATCTTTATGATGGTAAGTTGCCATATAATATAATATATGTAGATATACAGTTTGTAGATAGAAGTCGTCCGTTAAGATATTACATTGATCCAACATATCCACAGGTCAATATAAAGTCTGAAAAAAGATTTTTGATTACATGTGATGAAGACACTATCCGTAAAAACTATAATATTGTAGATTATATTCCCTTTGATTTACAAGATAGTCTTCATACATTAGTTAGCCAAATCGGATTACTTTATACTAAACTTTCTCAAGAAAGTGCTAAAAGAGCATGGAGACAATTAATGGTTATTACAGAGTCTATTGATAAAAGATTTCATACAGATATTAAAGAAAAAATAGATGGAAAAGCAAAAGTATCTGAATGGGCACATTTGTTGTTTACAGATGTCGTCGCATCTCCTAACGTAAGAAGAGTTAATATAGAGTTAATTGATTAGAAATTAACGTTTTAAATTTTTGTAATATAAAAAATGAATTCACTAAACTTTTAAAAAAATTTTTTGTTTTGATAATTTTATCCTCTTCCAGTTAAAAGTTTAATCTTCATCAATCGTCGTCAGTTATCCAACCTGCTTCTCTCATTCGTTGATAATCATTCTCTAGTTTTTCAAGTTCTTCTGTTCGAGTTCTTCTTTCTTCTTCTGCATTCCTTACATCTTGTGAGTATTTTTCTATAAGTTGTGTTGTATATTCTGTCATCTTTTTTATTTGTGCTTGTTGTTTTTTTCTGTTATTAATAACGAGCATTCTGTGCTGTCTACCTCTGTGTATTGGAATTACAAAATAACAATGTAATGATAAAATTATATGTGCGGGAAAAGAGTTGATGTTAAGAGTTTCTACATCTATGGGAGGGTATCTGGGATGTAACCAGAATCTAGCATCCCTGTCGTATCGGTAACCTACAAAATATATAAATTTGAAAAAATTTTTATGAATTCTTCTCGCAACTTTTACAGAACTCTGGTTAAGTATTTTCACAAGGTCATTTTTATAATCAAACGATAAATCAAATGATATTTTCAATACAAAATATGAATACATACAGTATGATACCCAAAAGGGCATATCATCTAAATCATCTATTGCAAACTCTTGTTTTCTAAACTCAATAACATATGGATAATCATCATTAATCATATAAAATTTTTCCAAATTTGCTTTATAATATCCAAACATTTCTAATATTTCAATTGCTTCTTTATATACAAAAAGTCGTTGATCATCATTTTCAGGATTTAAAACTTTCAATAGTTCACCTTTTTGAATAGGATCGAGTTCTGTTGGTTCATTATATTTTTCTTTTTTAGACATTTTTATAGATATAAAAAAAATTATTTATATTGTACAAGACAATTGAAAACACAAATTGGTATTTTTACTTTTTTGTTAGTTTGTTTTGTTGTACAATCATAATAACGCTCATCTTCCAGGCTTACAGATATGGATGAAAATTCAACAAAAGCACCATTGAAAACGATTTCATTGTATATTTTATCACCTGGCATATCAGATATATCTATAGAAAAAGTATTCAAATCAATACGCTCTTCCTCTATACATTGTCGTTTAGGTATACTATTTTCACTAGTGAAAAAACGTTTCATAGTTTTTTGAGAACACTTTTCTGAATAGTCATGACAAAATTCTCCAAAATTCTGATCCTCAAAGTTAGAACTTGCAAATTTTATACCATTCTCTCTTAAAGAGTGCATTGTAACAGGTTTTGTATATCCATTAATGTTCATATTAATTCTCCACATTTTCCATCCATTGTTTGAATCATGTGTATCTTTTTTTAGCATATTTTTGTGTGCAAATCTACCTGCATTCGTAAGATCGTTGAATGTATGACCGTCACAAAATTTTATTTTAAATTTTCCGTCTTCAAAAGATTCAATACAAGCTATCGCTGTTTTATCTCTTCCTAAGCCATACCTAATAAAAAAGGGACATTGGATCGTGTAATTAGTTTGAACAGAGGTCGTTGTTGTACACCATCGACATGAACATTTATAATATGATGTCATGTATTTGATCCATAAGTTTCAAAAATTAGTGTGTTGATTACTTCATGTATTTTTTTTTATAACCATTCATAAAAGAAGAATGACTGGGTCAAATAGTCTTGGTGTCCATTCACATTCAACTGAACTTCGTAAACTTGATGTTCAACAAATCCGTCCAGTTAAAGTGGATGTACCGGATTACACACCACCTGTTGCTAAAGCCGTACGTAGATTTGTTATATGCAGTAGGATGTCTTGTATGACAATCTTATCACTTTTATCATTCATGACAATCGGGACATTGCTGTCAGCATTTTCGCTGGTCTCCATCGGATCCGTTGCATCAGCAACTTCCGTACTCAGTGCAGGATCTGTCAACTCGGTACTTTCCGTAGCATCTGTTAATTCTGTACTTTCAATTGGTTGTATTGGTGAGTATATGAAAATATGTTTTGATCTTTAATATTGTATAGGAGTTTTCTTGGAAAACTTTATTGAAAATGTTTCTTGTATAGGTCTAGCATCTAACATTTCTTTTATATTTTTTTGAAATTCCAATTCTAGCAAATGATTATTCCCATTATTTTTCAAAGATCGAAGTGTCTTTACTGCAGCTTCACGTATATACGGAATGATGGATCTGATTCCTAACGTTGGTTGTTTTTCTTTCATTTCAGCTTTTAAAACCATAGATTGTTTAAGTCCATTATTTGGATCAACAAGGTATATTTGTTGTGTCATTCCTTTTGTTTGTTTCAAAGCGTTGAGAACTTCGTTATTCATTTTTTTCTTAGTGTTAACATATTCTTTTTTTTCTTTCATGGTTTCAGTCTTTAGTTTTTCAAGTTTGGTATGTGTTTTTACAAACTCATCAACACTTTTTGAAAAGTCCGAACTCAATTTATTTACTTGTAAAATACTCTCTTCAGATTTTCCCTTTTTATTAGTGATTTGTATCATTTTTTTAGATTTATTATTACTTTTTAAACGTTCTGTAACAATTTTTACTAATACATCTGGTATATATTCTTCACTATCGAATACTTGTTTTATATTTAGACAGGCTTCTACAAGATCTTCTTCGGTTATTTTGTGTACTTGTGATTCCTTTAGTTTTACGTAATTAGGTTCCCCATCTATATCAATTTGTATAACACTAATTTTTTCATTTGACATTTTTTGTAAAACTATGTCTTTTAGTGTTTTTTTACAATCGAAGAGTTCTGATCGTTCGTTTCTATTTTTTTTATCTATTTCTTTCATATTCTTTTCAGCTTTGCAATACGACGATATACTTGGCAATGCCTGCATTTTTTTTATTGTAGAAAAAAAAAATACTGGATCAAACTCTCCGTAACTCATATAAAAGATACATGAGCGCGACGACAAAGACCTCACCAGAATCTGTTTGTGGTAGAATGAATTTGGAAGAAAATGAAGAAAAAAAAAAATAATTTACTAGACCAACGTATCTGTCTAAACTCCAATCTTCAGACCTACAATCAGAAAAACGACAAAACTTTGAAAGATGGTATCGATTGTGGTTTTTTTATAATATATGACGCTTCAAATACTAATAAAAAAAAAGAAATAGAAGAGTTTTGGCGAAACCAGCGTCATGTTTCAGAAGAAATTAGAAACTCTTATGATAATTCTGAAGAAACAAAATATGATAAAATACTTATTGAAAGGAAAAATAAAGTTGCAATAAAAAATGCTTCAATTATTTGTGATCGAATTTTGAATACAGTTATTTATGAAGAGTCGAAATCTATATGTTATATTTTGTTAGACTATCCAAAAAGCATTATTAACAAATTAAAAAGTTACAAGTCTTTCTTGTATTCGCAATCATTTATTTCCAACTTTGTTTGATCGTCTTCTATATTATTTTCACTATCGAATTCCATATTTCCATCATACATTTCTGTTGTAATTAGGTCCATAAATTTTGTTAAATTTTCTCCAAGTGAAATATTTTCGGAATTATTTTCGTTAAGATTCTCAATAAATGTAAACAGTAAAATATCGGATACCGAAATAGTTTCACACGTGGTAATATATTTATATTCTCCAAGTACTTTTTCGTATTTTTCAAACATTTTTTGCGGAAGTGTTCCGTCATGATTAAAAATAATGATTGCTTCTTCAATATCACAAAGTGCATCATCAACAAGCGCAGAATTCTCTTTATTATTGTTGGGATATGTAAATGTTTTTCTTCCAATATATCTAAGAATAGAACCTCTACTCATGAACTCGTATGTCTCTTCATTATCACTAAGTACAACTAGCTTCTCAGTATCAGATTTTACAAGATCACAATTGAATGCCGTAAATATAATTAAAAAATTAACATAATCATCTTCAGATTTATAGTAATATGTGCATTTTGTTTTTTTTTTGGTAATATTTTCTACAGTGCATGGAGGATCGGAATAAAAGAAAGTTAAAATCGAACCCATTTATGTATACATATATTTTTAATCACAAAAAACGACCGCGTTTGATAAAAATGATTCACGGTGTGGTTGATCTGGTGGACACGAAGACGAACTGTGTAGTTATGGAAAGAGTACTGGTTTCATACGAAAAAAATATGTTGAAGGTTTATTCGGATAGAAGCAATCTTTTATTCCGTATTTTAAAATTAAAATCAACAAAGAAAAAGATTAATTTATCAGAAATACCGGAACGTGTTCTTTATGAAATACTTGAAATAAATTGAGTTCGGACTTTTCAAAAAGTGTTGATGAGTTTGTAAAAACACATACCAAACTTGAAAAACTAAA
>MDTB01128687.1_pt1 | contig 30260 bp, 38 predicted proteins | sample 811161 | NCBI WGS metagenome assembly MDTB01 (sample SAMN05326650, study PRJNA326480) | marine metagenome | isolation source: seawater | place: Mediterranean Sea | collected 2009 | reverse complement strand
GTTGAAACCAGTTGGTTGCTAACTAACCGTACGAGTAAAATCGTACCGAGAGTTCGAATCTCTCCTCTTCCGCCAAAATTAGTTAAAAAAACTATCAATCTTAACAGGTTCTTTGCTCAACATATATTTATAAACATTGATGTTTTCTAATACTCTTTGAACATAGTTTCTAGTTTCCTTAAATCGAATTAATTCTATCCAATTAACATAAGATAACTTACCTTTTGAAGGATCTCCGTTAACTCTTCTCCAAGTTTTTACTCTATTAGGACCTGCATTGTAGGCAGCTATTGCAAAAGGATAAACACCATTATAATCATCAATTAAAGAATTAAAATAGTATGAACCTAGTTTAATATTATATTCTGGATCTCTAGTTAGTCTGCTTATACTATAAGGAAGCTTGGCCTGCTTAGCTACGATTTTAGCAGTGTACTTCATTAATTGCATCATACCTCTAGCACCAGCCCAACTATTAGCTTTCGAGTCAAATTCACTTTCTTGTCTTATAATAGCTAAAACAACTTCAGAATTAGGCATCATCTTATTATTAATTTGTTTAGGAGTTGAAATTATTGGATAATTATATTTATTATAAAATCTCTTTTCATAAGATGCCTTTTTTGAAATTTGAATAGCAAAATCATATCTACCAACTTCTGTAGATAATCTAGCGGCTAAAACCTCACTGCCTTTTTCTACGTTTAGTGTAGCTAAATGTTTAAGAATATCTTTAGCATATTTAGTTGCATCTAATTCTTTTAGAAGAATAATATGTTTAATTAATCTATTTTTTTTAAACTCTTTTTCATAATCTTTATCAAAATTTGATTCATCTATTAATTCAAAATTGCCACCAGGATTTATTTCATTAAATGAAAGTTGCCCATAATAAGTCATTGGAAATTCAGCACCTTCTAGAAAAAATTTTTTAGCTTTTTCTTCGTTTCCTAATTTTTTATAAGCAGCGCCTAACCAGTATGCGCCTCTGGCTAAACTAATTGGATAACCTACATTATTATAAAAATTTTCAAAATGGTTGATTGCGTATTCAGGTGAATTTAAAAAAGATAAAGCAATCCATCCAGACAGCCATTCTGCTTCAGCAAAAGATGGACCAGATGATAATGAATGTTCACTAGAAATTTTATATGCAGTTTTATATCTTTTTTTGTAAATTAAAGACCTCGAAACACTTTTTCTTTGTTCCCACCACAAGTCAGGTCTAACCATTTGTTTCTCTGTTTTGTTTGAATTTTGATATAAAATTTCTAAAGATCCTTCTAATCTACCTCTTCTGTTTCTCCATCTGAGTCTATCAAATTCTAAACCTGGATCTTTTTTTAGATGGGAAGGAACTTTGGCTATTGCATTATCAACACCATAAGAATTACTCATCAATATTTGTCTTGCATTATAAAGGGCTCTTTCATCTTTAGGTAAATATTTTAACATTCTCTTTAAATCCCAATATTTTTTTTCCCAAGCTAAATAGTCAGCTCTTTTTAAATGATCTTCTGAAGTTAAAAACTTTTTAAACTTAGCTCTATAATAAGATAAATCATTTTTTCTTATTTCAGCAGTTTCCCAACCATCTTTAATTAATTTTTCTACTTCAAATGTTTTTCCTTGTTCTAAAAATGCTTCAGCTAATTTAATTTTTCCTAAACCACCTAGTGGTGGGTTTTTTTGAAACCAATTAATGACTGATGTAGGTGAACTATTTTTTAAATAAATTTTCTGTTCAGCAAGATATTTAATTCTATTAATTCTTGGATAATCTGAATTTCTCTCTATAAATTTTTTATAATCATTAAACGTAGCCGCATTACCTGTAGTTTTTAGATACATCCAAGTAATTAAAGTTCTAAAATCTCTATCTTTTACTTTTTCTGCACTTTTAATTGCACTATTCCATTTTCGAGATTTAATAAATTTGATAGTTTCTTTAGCTTTTGCAAAATCTTTTGGATTTAAAATTGTTGATTTGACAGCTTCTTTAGATGAAGTTTTGTATGTTATAGGTTTTTTTTGTGGATAAATAAATCCCGTAAAAACTTTTATCACTTCTTTTTTGGGAGTAATTTTTTTCGGTAGCTTTTTTTCTTGATCTATAACTTTATTTTCATTTTCAGCTGTCTCAAAGACTGGTTTTTTTTGAGGCAAATTATTAGTTGTATTCGAAGTAATTTTTTTTTCTATTTTTTTAAAAATTGACGGTTTTTTAACAGGTAAAATGAATTCATTTTCAGAATAAGCATTACTAATAATTAAAAAAGATAATAAAAATACTAGACTAATTAATTTATAAGGCATAAGTTAAAATTAATTACCTTATATTGTTTTATGCTTAAAGGATCAATCGTAGCCTTAATCACCCCATTTGAAAACAACACTTTAAAAGAGGATGTTTACAGTAAGTTAATTCATTATCATATGAAAAATGGAACAAATGGCATTGTTCCAGGCGGCACTACGGGCGAGTCTCCCACCTTATCTCATGATGAGCATAAAAAGATTATTGAAATTGCTGTTAAAGAATGTAATGGAAAAATTCCTGTTATTGCTGGGACAGGATCCAACTCTACCTCAGAGGCAGTTGAACTATCTAAATATGCTGAAAAAGCAGGATCAGACGCTTTGTTAGTAGTAACTCCTTACTACAACAAACCAACCCAAGAAGGTTTGTATCAACATTATAAAAAAATTAATGATAGCGTAGGAATACCAATTATTATTTATAATATTCCATCGCGCTCAGTAATCGATATGTCTGTGGAAACAATGACAAAATTATATGAGCTTAAAAATATAATTGGAGTTAAAGATGCTACTGGAGACCTTAATAGAGTTGACCTTCAGCTAAAAGCCATGGGCAAAGAATTTATACAGTTAACTGGAAATGATGATAATGCGCTTGAGTTTAATAAAAGAGGAGGAAGTGGATCCATAAGTGTTACAGCAAACATAGCAGCTAAACTTTGTTCTGATTTTCAAAATTCTTGTGCTAATGGATTTAAAGATTCTGAAAAGTTTGATAAAATTTTACAGCCTATACATACAGCTATGTTTATAGAAAGTAACCCTTCACCAGTAAAATATGCTGCCTCTATATTAGGAATGTGTTCTCCAGAAGTAAGACTACCTTTAGTTGGAGTTAGAGAAGAAACAAAAAAAAAGATATCAGATACTCTTAAAGAAGCTAAAATACTTTAATGACAAAAAGAACAATGCCGGGGCAAAAAATTATCTGCCTTAATAGAAAAGCTAGTTATAATTATTTTTTTACAGAAATATTAGAAGCTGGAATTTCTTTAAAGGGATCTGAAGTAAAATCTTTAAGAGATGGAAAAGGTAGTATAGCAGATTCATATGCTATAGATAATAATGGAGAATTATTTCTGATTAATTCACATATACCATTGTATAGACAGTCATCTTACAATAATCATAATCCTAAGGGGGAGAGAAAACTTCTTTTAAAAAAAAAAGAAATAAACAAATTGATTGGTAGAATAAATCAAGAAGGTTTAACAATTGTTCCAACAAAAATGTATTTTGTAAAAGGTAAAGTTAAAGTTGAAATAGCCGTTGCAAAAGGAAAAAAACTTTATGATAAAAGACAAGTTAAAAGAACAAGAGATTGGAACAGAGAAAAAGCTAGATTACTAAGTAAAAATAATAAATGATACATTTAAACATTGGCTCTAATCTAAGTTCTAAATATGGAACGAAATTTCAAAATATTTCAATAGCAGTTAATTTGTTAATTAATATAAAATTAAAAATTAGAAAAATTTCTAATTTTTATGAAACTCCCTCTTATCCAAATAAAAAATCTCCTAGATTTGCAAATATAGGAATTTTAGCTGATCAATATTTTGATCATAAAAAACTGATTAAAGAAATTTCATTAATTGAAAAAAAAATTGGCAGGGTAAAATCAAAAAAAAATGATCCGAGAGTATGTGATATAGATATAATTGATTTTAATGGTTTGGTGTTAGAAAATAAACTCTTAAAACTGCCACATCCTAGATCTCATATACGTAACTTTGTTCTTTATCCAATTAAAGAGATTGATCCTAACTGGATCCATCCTATTATTAAGAAAAATGTTGGTTTTTTAATTAATGAATTAAGTCAAAATTCAAGGATTGAGATTACAAGATTACATAAAAGTGTTATTATCAAAAGATGATAAATAATAGCGAATTAATTCAAAAAATAAAATCTTATAACAAGTTTTTAAATTCAGAATCACTAAATAAGGCTTACAATTTTGCTTTAGATGCTCATCAAGATCAAAAAAGAGAAGAGGGCGTTCCTTATATTATCCACCCGGTAGCAGTTGCCAATATTTTAACAGAGTTAAAACTTGATAGCGCAACTATAACGACTGGTCTACTTCATGATACTATAGAAGATACTAAAGTAACTTATGAGACAGTAAAAAAAGAATTTGGAGAAGAAGTTGCCAATTTAGTTGATGGAGTTACAAAACTTTCAGCTTTAGAAGAAAAAGCTTCTGATAACTCAAAAGCAGAAAATTTTAGAAAATTAATATTAGCAACTTCTAAAGATATTAGAGTATTGCTAGTTAAGTTAGCTGATAGACTTCACAATATGCGAACTATAAATTTTGTGAAAGATCCAGAAAAAATCATAAGAAAAGCTAAAGAGACTATGGAAATTTATGCACCATTGGCAGATAGAATGGGAATGAATAGAATTAGAGATGAGTTAGAAGATCTATCTTTTTCAGTTTTAAATAAACCTGCTAGAGATTTAATTTTAGATAGATTAAGATTTATAAAAAGTAATAGAGAGGACACTTTTAAGATAATTGCTGCAGAGTTAATTGAATTATTAAATAATAATGGAGTTAAAGCAAAAATAACCGGTAGAGAAAAAACTCCTTTCTCAATTTGGAGGAAAATTCAAAATAAAAAAATATCTTTAGAACAACTCACAGACATTATAGGATTTCGAATTCTAGTAGGAGATATTGATGATTGTTATAAAACTTTGGGTATTTTTCATAGTAAATTTTCAGCTATACCAGGAAAATTTAAAGATTATATTTCAACACCTAAAATAAATAATTATAAATCAATTCATACTTCAGTAATTGGACCAAAAAAAAATAGAATTGAAATTCAAATTAGAACTAACGAAATGAATGAATTTGCAGAAAGAGGTATAGCTTCACATTGGAAATATAAATCTTCAGAAAAATTTTCTGAATTATCCTGGAAGGAATATGATTGGTTAAGAGACTTAGTGGAAATAATAGAAACTGGAAATAGCCCAGAACATTATTATGAATTTACCAAACTTCAAATGTTTCAAGAAAATGTTTTTTGTTTTACTCCTAAAGGGGCCGTGATTAAACTTCCAAAGGAGGCCACACCTATAGATTTTGCATATGCTGTGCATACAAAAATAGGAGAGAGTGCAATTGGTTGTAATATTAATGGAAGAGAGTCAACTTTACAAACAAGTTTAAAAAATGGAGATATGGTTCAAATTTTAACTTCTAAAAATGCTTCTCCATCGCTACATTGGTTATCATCTTCTAAAACTGGGAAAGCAAGAGCATCTATTAGACGATATTGGCAAGACAAATCGGTTAAAAATTTAGAACCAAAAGAAAAAAGTTATACTAGCACTATTATTGTAGATTTACCTCATAAACCAGGGGTTCTTGGAAACATCAGCTCTCTTATAGGATTAAATCAAGGTAATATACTAAACGTTGAAATGCTAAAAAAGAAAAAAGATTATCTGCAATTTTCATTTGATTTGCAAATTAAAGATTTAAAAAACTTTACAAACTTGATAAGTCAAATAAAACAAAACAACTTTAATTTTAAAATAGTTCGTCATAAAGAGAAAAAAAATGCTTTCATACGAAGAATCATTGAAAATTTTAAAAGAAACTAGAGCTTTAATTGATGGACATTTTATATTGTCTTCTGGATTACATAGTCCTAAGTATGTTCAATGTGCTCAACTGCTAAGTAAGCCTAAAAAAGCATCTCGAATTTGTAATTCCTTAGCTGAAAAAATAAGATCTTCTTTTGAGAGTTTTGATTTAATATTATCTCCTGCCATGGGTGGAATTATTATAGGTTATGAAATTGGTAGAATATTAAACAAAGAAACAATTTTTTCTGAGAGAGTAAATGGAGAATTTAAATTAAGAAGAGATTTCAAAATTAATAAAAATAATAAAGTTCTTATAGTAGAAGATGTGATCACAACAGGAAAATCAAGTTTAGAATGTTCTAAGTTAATTGATTTAGCTGATGCCAAGTTGGTAGGGTATGCATGCCTAATTGACAGATCAAATGACACATCTCCCATTAATGAAAAAATAGTTTCTCAAATTAAATTAGATATACCTACATACAAAAAAGAAAATTTACCAGAGAGTCTGTCTTCTATTAAGGCTATTAAACCAGGCAGTAGAAATCTTTAATGAAAAATATTAGACTTGGTGTAAATATAGATCATGTGGCAACAGTAAGAAATGCTCGAGGAGAAATCTATCCTAGTCCATTAAAAGCAGCAATCCTAGCTGAAAAATATGGAGCAGATTCTGTAACAATTCATTTAAGAGAAGACAGAAGACATATAAATGATGATGACTTAAAATTGATTATTTCTAAACTAAAAATTCCACTTAATCTAGAAATCGCTGCCACTGATGAAATGTTAAAAATAGCTTTAAAACACAAACCACCTTTTATTTGTATCGTGCCTGAAAAAAGAAAAGAAATTACAACAGAGGGTGGGTTAAACCTAAATTTTAAAAAGACATATTTAAAAAAGATTATTCATAAATTAAAAATTAACAAATCCAGGATTAGTTTATTTATTGACCCAAGAATGAGAGATGTAAAAGAGGCAAAGTTATTAAATGCTGATTGTATAGAAATACATACTGGAAAATTTTGTAATTTAGTTAATGATAATAAAAATTTTACTAAAGAATTTTATAAGATTAAAAAAGCAGTTGAGTTCGGTAATAATATTGGTTTAGAAGTCCATGCTGGACATGGTCTGACTTATAGATCAGCTAAGATATTATCAAAAATAAAAGGTATAAATGAGTTCAATATAGGACATTTTTTAATTGGGGAATCTATTTTTATAGGATTGGGTAACAGTATTAAAAAATTTAGAAAGATTATTAAATAATGAAAATTTATGGAATCGGAACAGATATAGCAAATATAAATAGAATAAAAAAATCTATTAAAAATAAAAGCTTTATCAATAGACTTTTTGATAAAAATGAAATTCAAAAGTGTAACCATCAAATCAATAAAGCTAATTGTTATGCCAAAAGATTTGCTGCGAAAGAAGCATTTTCAAAAGCTATAGGAATAGGAATCGCAAAAGGAATAAATTTTAATGAAATTATTGTTCACAACATTAAGTCTGGAAAACCAAAAGTTAAATTATTGGGTAATACAAAGAAGATAGTAAATAAGATTTTAAAAAATAAAAAGTTTAGTATTTTTTTATCTTTATCAGACGACAAACCATTTGCTGTAGCAACAGTTGTGATTTCTATATGAATAAAAAAAAGATAATTAATACTATTTCAGAAAATTTAAAAACTATAGTTGGAGCCCTTATTATAGCAGTAATTATAAGATCTTTGATTATACAACCTTTTTACATACCTTCCTCTTCTATGGAGCCTACTTTATTAATTGGAGATAGAATTTTTGTATCTAAATATACTTATGGTTTTAGCAGACATTCTTTTCCCTTTAGTCCAGATTTAACCAATAAAAGAATTTTATATAAAGAGCCTCAGCGAGGAGATCTTGTAGTATTTAAAACACCTTCCGATAATAGAACAGATTATATAAAAAGATTGATTGGTCTACCTGGAGATGAAATACAATTTATAAATGGCGAAATTTTTATAAATAAAAAACAAATTGAAAGAAAAAAAGTTAATAATTTAAAACAAGTAAGATGTGGAAAGTTTTCTCTTGAAATAAAGGCTTATGAGGAAATTTTACCTAATGGAAAAAAGCATATTGCTGTTTACAATGCAGAGGGGACACTACAAAATTCAAAAATATTTAAAGTTCCAAATAATCATTTTTTTTTATTAGGAGATAATAGAGACTGTTCTAAAGACAGTAGATTCCTAAAAAGTGTTGGATACGTTAATTATATAAATCTAGTTGGAAAAGCACAATTTATTTTCTTTTCAAATGATACTTTAAAAGGAAGTTTAGTAAAATTTTGGAATTTAGGTAATTCATTCAGATCTGAAAGATTGTTTAAAAAAATAAAATGAAAAATTTTACTAAAGAATTAGAAGTAATTTTAAAATATGATTTTAAGAATATAAATTTATTAAAACAATCTTTAATACATAAAAGCTATGATAATTCTAACAATAATGAAAAATTAGAATTTTTAGGTGACAGAGTGTTAGGTTTGATTATATCAAAAAAATTAATTGAAATATATCCTGATGAAAAAGAAGGTATAATTGACAAAAAATTTGCAAATCTTGTAAATAAAAAAACCTGTTCAAAAATAGCAAATGAAATAAATATTAATAAGTTTATGTCTTTAGGAGCATCTCATAGATTTGCTGAAAGATCTGCCGATAAAATTACAAGTGATTGTTTAGAGGCTATTATAGGAGCAATTTTTTTAGATGGGGGGTTAAAATCTGCTGAAAAATTTGTTTTGTTATTTTGGAAAAAATATTTAGAAAACTCTATTTTACCTTTAATTGATTCTAAGACTTTGTTACAAGAACATAGTTTAAGAAATTACAAAGAATTACCAAAATATACTTTTTATAAAAAGATAGGACCTCATCATAAACCTATATTTAAAACAGATGTTCAAATACCTAACTCTAAAAAAATAATAGGCATTGGTAGTTCCAAAAAAGATGCACAACAAAATGCTGCCAAAAAATTATTAAAATTTCTTAAAATTTTATGAACTGGGAAGATGAATGTTATCTTTTATCAAAAAGAAAGTTTAGAGAAAATGCTAACATAATAAATGTTTTCAGTTTAAAAAGAGGTAAAGTAGGGGGGATTGTTTATGGAGGTAATTCTAGAAAAATTAGAAACTATTTACAAATTTCTAACAAGTTATTTGTATTTAATAACTCAAAAAATGATAATAAAATTGGATATTTTAAAACGGAATTAATTCAAGCTATTTCACCAGTCTTTTTTAATCATAAAGAAAAAACATCTGCATTAATTTCTGCTTGTTCATTACTGAATATTCTACTTCCAGAGTCACAGCCTTATGAAAATATATATAAGTCTTTTGAAAAATTAGTTAGTTCTCTTAATTTAGAAAATTGGATAATTTTATATATTTTTTTCGAAATAAATCTAATTAAAGAGCTAGGTTATGATACAAATTTAAACTCTTTTAATAATAATGATAATATACATGAACTTAAGAAAATTAATATTGATGGATATAATTACGAAGTGCCGAATTTTTTAATAAGGAAAAAGATTCCTAACAATATTCAAAAAGTCTTAATAAAAAAGTCTTTAACATTTACTAGAAATGTATTTTTAAATAAATTTTTTATTCCAAATAATTTACTGTTTCCAAAATCTAGAGTAATTTTAGAAAATTATTATAATTAAAGTTTTTTTATAATATCTACTACATCTAGAGCGAAATATGTTACTATTGCAGAGGCACCAGCTCTTTTAAAAGCGATCAAACTTTCAATTATAGCTCCTTCATTAATAATTTTTTTTTTAATTCCATATTTTATCAAACTAAATTCTCCTGAAACTTGATATGCAAAAACAGGTATTTTGAAGTTATTTTTTATATTACTAATTATATCTAAGTAAGGGAGACCAGGTTTAACCATAACCATATCAGCACCTTCCTTAATATCTAATCCAATTTCTCTATAAGCCTCATTTAAATTTCTATAATCCATTTGATAAGTTTTTTTATCTGTTTTTAAATTTGTTTTGGACCCAACAGCATCTCTAAAAGGGCCATAAAAATTTGAGGCATATTTAGCTGCATAAGAGAGTATACTTACATTATGAAATTTTTTTTTATCTAATTCTTTTCTGATAACTCCAATTCTACCATCCATCATGTCAGAAGGGGCAATTACATCGCATCCCATTTTAGCTTGAAGTAAAGCTTGTTTAACTAGTATTTTAATTGTTTTATCATTATCAATTTTTTTATTAAATATTATTCCATCGTGTCCATGAGATGTATAAGGATCTAATGCGACATCGCACATTATACCGATACCAGGAAATTTTTTTTTAATATATTTAATAGATTTACAAATTAAGTTATTCTCATTTAATGCTTCTGACCCATATTGATCCTTTTTATTTTTTTCAGTGTAAGGAAAAAGTGCAATCATAGGGATTTTGCATTTTTTGGCTTTTTTCATTATCGAGTCTAGCCTATCTACAGAATATCTATTAACACCAGGCATTGAACTAATAGGATCAATTTTATTTTTTCCATTTCTTACGAAAATAGGCAGTATTAAATCATTAGAACTTAAATTGTTTTCAGATACCAACCTTCTTATCCAAGGTGAGTTGCGAATTCTTCGCAATCTTATATTCGGGTATTTACCTACTATCTTCATTTATATCAGTATATAATTTATAAAATTTTGTTTGATGCGACAAATATTATATTATAATCCTTAAAAAAGTAATTTAAAAATAATTTTTATGACACAACTAAGCTATTCAGATTTTTACCAAGTTCCAAATCTAAAGTTTGATATTTCAAAACTTAGGAAGGATTTAGACAAAATTTTAAAAGATAAGTCTTTTTCTGCACCAGGAAAAATATCTAATTTTGGAGCTATTTCAATAAATAGAATACCGAACGATGAAGAGTCAATAAAAGGTCATAACCAAAGAGGAATATATTGGACAATACCTGATGAAAAAGGAAAAGAAGTAACTAGAGATATAATGATCGATGAGTCAAAATATACCCAAATTGTTCCTGAGTTTGAAAACACTTATTTTAATGAAGTTTATTCTATCTTAAAAAAGAAATTTAAATTGGGCAGAGTAAGACTTTTATTAAAAGAACCCAGATCAACCCTGAGTTGGCATAAAGATCCAGAACCTAGACTTCATATTCCAATAATTACAAATTTAGGTTGTTCTATGGTTATAGAGAATGTTGCTAAACACTTGCCAGCAGATGGTCACGTTACAATAACTAATAACACAAAATACCATAACTTCTTTAATGGAGGTGAACAGTCTCGTATTCATTTGGTTGCATGTGTTTTAGAAAATCCATTTAAGTAGTTTGAAATCCTTATTTAAAAAGATTTGTATCGCTTCTGATCACGCAGGTTATAAACTTAAAGAGTCTATAAAAGATTTTTTAATTGATAATAATATTTCAATTATAGATTTAGGTCCTAATAATCATAATTCTGTAGATTATCCTGATTATGCAAAAAAAGTATCTAGCAGGGTAAAATCCAAAAAAAGTGATGTTGGTATATTAGTTTGTGGTTCTGGCACAGGAATGGCCATATCAGCCAATAAAAATAAAAAAATTAGAGCTGCAGTTTGTTATAATTTAAGATCAACTAGATTGTCTAGACTACATAATGATGCTAATATTATAGCTATGGGCTCAAGATTTACTGATAAAAAAACTGCTTTAAAACTAATTTCTGTTTTTCTAAAAACTGAATTTGAAGGTGGAAGACACTTAAGAAGAGTTAAAAAAATATAAAATGTCTACAGCAATTAAAATCAACAAACACGTGAATAGCTTTTTTAAATCAAGCTTAAAGAACTCAGATAATGAACTTTATGAGTCAGTTAATAAAGAGTTTATTAGACAACAAAACCATATAGAGTTGATTGCATCAGAAAATATTGTTTCAAAAGCTGTTTTAGAAGCTCAAGGATCAGTTTTAACAAATAAATATGCCGAAGGTTATCCTGGAAAAAGATATTATGGTGGTTGTGAGCATGTTGATCTTTCCGAGACTCTTGCAATTGAAAGAGCAAAAAAATTATTTGATTGTAAATTTGCAAACGTTCAACCTCATTCTGGAGCACAAGCAAATGGAGCAGTTTATTTAGCTTTAATCAAACCAGGAGATACAATTTTAGGTATGAGTTTAAATTCTGGTGGACATTTAACTCATGGAGCTAAACCAGCTCAATCTGGAAAATGGTTTAACGCAATTCATTATGATGTAAATAAATCAACCGGCTTGATTGATTATGATCAAGTAGAAAAACTAGCTTCAGAACATAAACCAAAATTGATAATTGCTGGGGGTAGTGCTTACTCTAGAATTATAGATTTTAAAAAATTTAGAACCATTTGTGATAAAATAAATGCATATTTGCTAGTAGATATGGCTCATTTTTCCGGACTAGTTGCCGGTGGAGCTTATCCAAATCCTACAAAATTTGCAGATGTTGTTACTTCAACCACTCATAAAGTATTACGTGGACCAAGAGGAGGAATTATTCTTACAAACAATGAAGAATTAATTAAAAAATTTAATAGTGCTATTTTTCCCGGTCTTCAAGGGGGTCCTTTAATGCATGTTATTGCAGCTAAAGCAGTTTGTTTTAAAGAAGCATTAACAGAAGATTTTAAGATCTATACTAAAAATGTGATTTCAAATGCTAAAATTTTATCAAAAAAATTAGAAAAAAATGGTTTTAAAATATTTTCTGGCGGTACAGACACACATTTAATGTTAGTAGATTTAAGAGATTTTAACGTTACTGGAAAAGACGTTGAAGCTTCATTGGTTCGTTCAAACATAACATGTAATAAAAATGGAATTCCATTTGACACACAAAGCCCTATGATAACTTCAGGGATTAGACTTGGAACTCCCGCTTGTACTACGAGAGGTTTTGGAGAAAATGAATTTAATTTAATTGGAGATTTAATCGCTAAAGTAGTTAAAGGTTTAAGCAAAAATGATAAAAATAACTCAAAAATAGAAAAAGAAGTCCAAAAAGAGGTTATTGATCTTTGCTCCTCTTTCCCTATATATAGTGAGTAAACTTAATTAAATAACTATGCTTTGTCCATTTTGTAGAGAAAAAGATACTTCAGTAGTTGACTCTAGACCTACAGAGGACGGCACAGCAATAAGAAGACGTAGATTATGTGGATGTGAAAGAAAAGAAAGATTCACAACTTTTGAAAGAGTACAATTCCAAGAATTAACTGTAATAAAAGGTAATAGCAAGCGCGAGCCTTTTGATAGAGATAAAATTTCAAAATCAATTAGAATAGCAACTCGAAAAAGACCTATAGATTCAGACACAATTGAAAAATTTATTTCTAAAATAGTAAGAAATTTAGAGGGTTTAGGTGAAAGTGAAATACCAACTTCTACTATTGGTAAATTTATTATGGAAGGTTTGTCGAATTTAGATAAAGTTGCCTATGTTCGTTTTGCTTCAGTTTATAAAAATTTTAAAGAAGCAAAAGATTTTGAACAATTCGTTGGTAACTTAAATGAAAACAAGTCATAGTAATTTTCTCAAATTAGCATTCAATATAGCCAAGATTAATATTGGTAAAACAAAATCAAATCCTTCTGTAGGATGCGTTATTGTTAAAAATAAATCTATAATCGCTTCAGGTTTAACCTCTATAAGTGGTAGACCACATGCAGAACATAATGCTTTAATTTCAAATAAAAATTTTAAAAACTCGGATTTGTATGTGACAATGGAACCTTGTACACATTATGGCTTAACGCCCCCTTGCACAAACTTAATTGCTAAAAAAGGTATAAAACGTGTTTTTTATTCTTTTGCAGATATTGATAAAAGAACTTCAAATAAATCAAAAAAAATTTTAATAAAAAAAAAGATTACAACAAAAAAAATACCTGTTAAAGAATTTAAGGATTTTTATAAAAGTTATTTTATTTTACATGAACAAAAGATACCTTTTATTGATGCTAAAATAGCTATTTCAAAAGATTACTCAACTATATCAAAGAAGTCAAAATGGATTACAAATCAATTTTCTAGAAAATGTGCTCATTTATTACGATCAGAATATGATTTGATTGTATCAACTTCAAAAACTATTAATAAGGATAATGCTTTGTTAAATTGTCGGATAAATGGTTTTGATGATAATAAACCTGATTTAGCTATTATCGACATGAATTTAAAGATCAAAAAAAGACTAGAATTATTTAAAAAATTCAAAAAAAGAAAAATTTTCATCATTACCGCTAAATCACGTATTAAAAAAGATTTTTATTCTCAAAAGAAAAATATAAAATTTATCTTTATCAAATCTCTTAAAGATGAACAGGATTTTAAAAATTTATTTAATATACTAAAAAAAAAGAATTATAATAGAATTTTGATAGAAACAGGATTGGTTTTCCTAAATGAAGTGCTTAAAATGAAACTTGTACATAATCTTTACATGTTTAAATCTAATAGTAAATTATTTAGTAAAGGAAAAAATAATACAACAAATACTATTTTAAAAAGATATAAACTCAATAACAGAATTAAAGTAAATTTAGCTAATGATAAACTTTATAAGATCAAAATTAAATAATGTTTAATGGAATTATATATAATCAAGGCGTAATAATAAGTATCAAATCAAACCCAAAGTATGTCCAAGGAAGTCGCGTAATAGAAGTTAGTTCTAAAATTAGATTTAAAAAAAATGATATAGGAGAGTCTGTGTGTTGCAATGGTGTTTGTTTAACCCTTATAAGAATTAAAAAAAAATCATTTTTATTTTATTTATCAAAAGAAACTCTTAGCAGATCAAATTTTAAAAATGCTAAAGTAGGAAATTCTATAAATTTAGAAAAATCACTATTTAACGGTCAAAAAATATCAGGTCATTATGTTCAAGGACATGTTGATACTACCGCTAAAATACAAAGTATAAAATTTATTGATAAATCATGGTTAATAAAATTAAAGATTACAGACAAAAAATTACAAAAATTATTAATGGAAAAAGCTTCTATTGCGGTTAATGGAGTATCTTTAACTATTTCAAAAGTATCAAAAGCTTATTTTACAATTAATGTAATACCCCATACTTTAAAGCTTACAAATTTAAAGAATTTAAAAGTTAAAGATATAGTAAATTTAGAATTAGATATATTTAGTAAATATATTTTAAAACTGTCTAAGTAAATGAGTAATAAAATTTTTTCATCAATAAATGAAATTTTGCGTCAGGCAAAAAAAGGAAAAATGTTTATTCTTGTTGATGATAAAGATAGAGAAAATGAAGGAGATCTAATTATTCCAGGATCTAAATGTAATTACAAAGAGATAAATTTTATGGCTAAACATGGAAGAGGTTTGATATGTTTAGCTTTGTCAAAAAATCAAGTTGATAAATTAAACTTACCATTAATGTCTGAAAGAAATAAATCTAGAATGCAAACTGCATTTACTATTTCAATTGAGGCTAGGAAGGGAATATCAACGGGTATATCTGCATATGATAGAGCAAAGACAATTAAGGTTGCAATAAATCCTAAGGCAAAAAAAAATGATATAGTTTCTCCAGGACACGTTTTTCCGTTGGTAGCTCGATCTGGTGGTGTCCTTGAGAGAGCAGGACACACAGAAGCTTCTATAGATATATCAAAGTTGTCTAAATTAAATCCAAGCGCAGTAATATGTGAAGTAATGAATGAAGACGGTAGAATGGCTAGACTAAATGATCTTAAAAAATTTTCAATTAAACATAAAATAAAGATTGCATCTATAGAAGATTTAATTGCTTACAGACTTAGAAATGAGAAGTTAATTTCAAAACTGTCTTCTAAATTTTTTAATATAAAAAAAGAAGGAAAGTATGAATCCTTTATATATGAAAATAAACTAGATCAATCAAAGATTTTTGCTATTAAAAAAGGAAAATTTAATTCCAATAAAGCAATAAGAGTGAGAGTAATTTCGACAAAATTAAGAAATTCTAAATTTATTTTAAAAGATCCCAAAATTAAAAAAAGTTTAAAATATCTCTCAAAATTTTCAAATTTTACATTAATAATAATTGATAACAAAAAGACTGTAATAAATGAAAAAGATAACGTAATATTGAGGTATTACGGAATTGGAGCACAAATAATCAAGGATTTAAAAGTTAAAAATATGATACTTGTAACTAGAACAAGAAAAAAAATTATAGGATTAGAAGGATTTGGCTTAAAAATTAAAAAACAAGAAATAATGAAATGAAAAAAAAGGTTTTAATAGTTTGTGCAAATTACTATGAAGGTATTACTTTCTCTTTAAGAGCTGATGCTGAAAAAATTTTAAATAGTTCAAAAATTAAGTGTGACCACCTTAATGTTCCAGGTATATTTGAAATTCCAGTAAGCATTGTTAAAAATATTAAAAAATATGACGGCTTTGTTGCTTTAGGATGTGTAATTAAAGGTGAAACACCACATTTTGATTTTATTTCAAAGTCGACTTTTGATGCAATAATGAACTTATCAATACAATACAAGAAACCAATAGGGAATGGAATAATTACTGCCCTGAACTTAAATCAAGCGAAAATAAGATCAGGAGATTCAGGTAAATTTTCATCCTTTAAAGATAAAAAAAAAGGTAAAGGAATAGAGTCTGCAATAGCAGTAGTTGATGTTTTAAAAAATGAAACAAAACGTTCATAAAAATTCTTTACCTAGAGTAAAAGTAGTTCAGAAAATTTATGGTTTTTTAATAAACCCAGATGAGGAAATCACCTATCAAAAAGGTCAATATAAGAAATATATAAAAGATGTTGTTTCGGGAACAATAGAGAGAATTGAATTTATAGAAGAAACTATCCTCAAACATTTGGGGAATGATATTGATCTGAAAAAAACAGATAAATTATTAAAGATACTTTTGTTTTCTGCTGTTTTTGAACTAATTTTTAGACCGGGTACTCCAAAAAATGTGATTTTAAGTGAATATGTTCGAGCTTCAGAATTTTTTCTTGAAAAAGCTCAGATTAGCTATCTTAATGCTGTTTTAGATAGACTTTCAAAAGTAATAAGAAAAAACTAATTAACTCACAATAAAAACCTATCATCTGATAAGTTTTACCTTGCCTTTTTTTAATATTTTTGGCATTTATCCCTCATATAATGAATAACTATTTAGAACTTCTTTATCTTATTTCTTTTACTGGAATATTAGCAGTAGCCTACAGTTACTTGTTGTCCAGACAAATTTTAGCTTCTAGTCCTGGTAACGCAAGAATGCAAGAAATTGCTGAAGCAATACAAATAGGAGCTAAAGCTTACCTAAATAGACAGTATAAAACAATTGCTATAGTTGGAATTATTGTATTAGCAATTGTAACTTATTTCTTTAATTATCTTGTAGGATTAGGATATTTTATAGGTGCGTTTCTATCTGGTTTAGCTGGTTACATTGGTATGTTAATATCAGTAAAAGCAAATGTAAGAACAGCAGAAGCTTCTCGGAGCAGTTTACAAAAAGGTTTAACTATTGCTTTTAAATCAGGTGCAATAACCGGATTGCTTGTTGCAGGATTAGCTTTATTGTCTATTACAATATATTACATAATTTTAATTGTTTTAAATGTAGATAGTAGAGAAATAATAAATGCCCTTGTAGCATTAGGTTTTGGCGCCTCATTAATTTCAATTTTTGCTCGACTAGGTGGAGGTATCTTTACTAAAGGTGCTGACGTTGGAGCTGATTTAGTTGGAAAGGTTGAGGCTGGTATACCAGAAGATGACCCAAGAAATCCAGCGGTAATAGCTGATAACGTAGGTGATAACGTAGGTGACTGCGCAGGAATGGCTGCAGATTTATTTGAAACTTATGCTGTGACTATAGTCGCTACAATGGTTCTTTCATCTATATTTTTTCCTAATGATTATAACATGATGGTTTATCCATTAGCTATAGGTGGTTCATGTATAATTACATCTATCATTGGGACGTGGTTTGTAAAATTAGGTAAAAGTAAAAATATCATGGGCGCTCTTTATAAAGGTTTTGTTGTTACAGCAATATCTTCTTTATTAATTTTATATCCTGTTACGGACTCAATTATAGGGTTAGATGAAGTTTATAATAATAATGAGAAAAGTTTTTCTGGTTTAAATCTTTATATTTGTGGTGTTGTAGGATTTGTAATTACTGGTTTGTTGATTTGGATTACAGAATATTATACTGGAACAAATTATAGACCAGTTCAATCAGTCGCTAAGTCCTCTACTACAGGACATGGAACGAATGTTATCCAAGGTCTAGCAGTTTCTATGGAAGCTACTGCAATACCTGCTTTAATTATTGTATCAGGAATTTTATACACAAATAGCTTGGCTGGCCTTTATGGCATAGCTATCGCCGTTACAGCAATGTTAGCTTTAACAGGAATGGTGGTTGCTTTAGATGCTTATGGTCCTGTAACTGATAATGCTGGAGGAATTGCAGAAATGTCTAAACTTCCAAAAAATGTAAGAAAAACAACTGATGCTCTAGATGCTGTAGGAAATACAACTAAAGCTGTTACTAAAGGATATGCGATTGGATCTGCAGGTTTAGGAGCCTTAGTTTTATTCGCAGCTTATACTGAAGATATCAAATATTTTTCTACTGTAAAAAATTCTGCTTTGGAAGGCGTTAATGTGACATTTGATTTATCCAATCCATTTGTTGTTGCTGGTCTTTTAATAGGTGGAATGTTGCCATACTTATTCGGATCTATGGGGATGCAAGCGGTTGGACGCGCAGGTGGATCAGTTGTTATTGAAGTGAGAAGACAATTTAAGAAAATTCCAGGTATAATGAAAGGAAAAAGAAAACCAGATTATGGTAGATTAGTAGATTTATTAACTAAAGCCGCTATTAAAGAAATGATTATTCCTTCATTGCTTCCAGTTTTATCTCCTATTATTTTATACTTTGTTATTTTTCAAATAGCTGGATTAGAAGCAGCTCTTTCTTCTTTAGGAGCTATGTTGCTAGGTGTTATAATAACTGGTTTATTTGTAGCTGTATCTATGACAGCTGGAGGAGGAGCATGGGACAATGCTAAAAAATATATTGAAGATGGTAATTTTGGTGGAAAAGGATCTGAAGCACACAAGTCTGCGGTTACAGGAGATACAGTAGGTGACCCTTACAAAGATACAGCTGGTCCTGCAGTGAATCCTATGATTAAAATAACAAATATAGTTGCATTATTATTATTAGCTGTAATAGCACACTAATCTATTTTTTATTTCCATACATTTTGGCTTTTACACTTGAGAGAAAAGACTCCACAAAGCTTTTTTGTGTTAATTCATTTTGAGTTTCTTTTTTAGCAAACTTAACCTTCTTTATATCATCTTTATTATAAAATTCTTTTGAGGATAAAACTCCGTATTTATCAAAAGTTAAGACTAAAACATTATTAGTTTTAAGAACATGTTGACCCAATTTATGATATTTTCCTTTTGTTAAAGTTCTTTCTATAAAAATCCAAATATTATCATCATTTATTGATTTAGAATGAGGTTGACCGATAATTTCTAGAACATCGTTTTGATTAGTCTTTTTTATAACTAATTTATTTGATCTATTCTCTAGAAAGAGTATACCATGGTTTTTATCTGGGTCTTGTAATTGACAACCCGACAAAATAAATAATATGATTAATAAGTTTTTATACAAATGATGTTTAACATTAGAAAGCATAATACTGATCTTTATAACACATTATTGAGCTTGTCTCGAAACATATATTTTTATAACAAAATTAATCTTAAAGATACATTTGAAACAAGAATTTATCTAATGTTTTTCCATTTTTCTATAATATTGATTATTTTTAGAAAAAAAAACATTATTTTTTCCCAAAATAAGTATGATGATTTATTTCATTGTATAGAAAATAATTTACGTGAATTAGGTTTTGGAGATGTTGCTGTGAACGAGAAAATGAAAAATTTTAATAAAATTCTTTATGACATTTTATTAAAGATAAACAACTCCAAGGAAAAGCTTGAGATTAACAAAAATTTAGTTACGAAGTATTTCAATGAATTCAATGACACAAATATTAATAAATATAAGCTTTTTGAAGAATATTTACTTAAATTTCATAATTTTTGTTTTGAATTAAGTCCCGAAAATATGATAAAAGATTCAATCAATTTTAAATTAGTATAATGGCTGTACCAAAAAGAAAAACATCAGTTTCAAAAAAAAGGATGAGAAGATCTCATCATAAACTTTCCTCTATCAATATAGTAGAAGATAAAAAAAGTGGTGAATATAGATTATCTCACCATGTTGATTTGAAATCAGGTTATTATAACGGTAAGAAAATTTTAGACATTTAATAATTCAAATGAAAAAAAAAATTACTATTGCTATAGATGCAATGGGAGGTGAAAATGCACCTAAGAAAAATATTGAGGGATTAAATATTTTTCTTAAAAAAAATAAGTTAAATAATGATTTTATCATTCATTTACACGGAGACGAAAAGATATTAAATAAAGAACTTTCTAATAAAAATATTTCCTCCAAATTTGTTAAAGTAATACATTCTGCTTCAGTAGTTTCAGATGAAGAAACTCCCCTTACAGCGATTAAAAATTCAAAAAATACGAGCATGTGGAATTCTATACAATCTCAAACTAGTGGTGAAGCAGATATAAGCTTATCAGCAGGTAACACTGGTGTTCTTTTTGTAATTTCAAAAATGATTTTAAAAATGATGAATGAAGTCACTAGGCCAGCTTTAGCTGGTTTATGGCCTAGCAATAAAGGAATGAGCGTAGTTTTAGACTTAGGAGCTAATGTTGAATGTGATGAAAAAAATTTAATTGATTTTTCTGAAATGGGTGCTGCCTTGTATAAATCAATTTTTCCAGATCAAAAACCCTATGTCTCTCTTTTAAATATAGGGTCAGAAGAAATTAAAGGAACAGAGTTATTAAAAAAAACTTATAGCAAATTAAAAAGCTTAAGTAATGAAAAAAACTTTATATTTAATGGCTATATTGAAGGCAATGAATTAATGAATGGAGATACAAACGTAATAGTTACTGATGGATTTACTGGAAATATAGCTCTAAAAACTGCTGAAGGTACCGCAAAGTTTGTTGTAGATAAGTTAAAAAAATCTTTAACTGAAAATATATTTTCAAAACTATCAATGATCTTTTCTTACTTTTCACTTAAAAAATTTAAATCTGAACTTGATCCTAGAAAGTATAATGGAGCAATTTTCTTAGGATTGAACGGACCAGTTGTTAAGAGTCATGGTAGCACCGATTCAATTGGTTTTTATTATTCAATTGATTTATGTTATAGAATTATTAAAGGAAATTTAATGCATCAAATTAAAGATAATTTAAATCACTTAAATGTTAGAGATAAAAAAGAATAATTTTACCAAAAAGAATATTTCAAGAAAGATAAGTGAAAGAACTGGCTTATCTAACTTATATTCAAATAAAATAACAGATGATTTGATTGATATTATAAAGAAAAATCTAAAATCTAAAGAAGTCAATATTAAAAATTTTGGGACTTTTAAGATATTGAATAAACAAGAAAGGGTAGGTCGCAATCCAAAGAATATGAAGGCTTATGTAATTTCTAAAAGAAAATCAATTAGTTTTATAGTGTCGAATAAATTCAATAAAAAGATTAATAATTATTAATGAAAAAGTTGATGAATATTTCACAATTATCTAGGCTTTTAAACTTGGTTAATACTAAAACTAAAAAACCTTCTAATTATATTTTAAGATATTGGGAAAAAGAATTTAAACAAATTAAACCAATAATTTTAGAAAAAAGACGATACTACTCAGATAAGCAAGTTGATATTATAAAACTAATAAAATATCTTCTAAAAGATAAGGGAATGACAATAAATGGAGTAAAAAATATACTTAAATCTAAAATAAATACTCTTGACGATTATAATTCATTTAGTTTAAAAGCAGACTATCATAAAGAGAATATTAAAATTAAAACTAAAGAAATTTTAAAAAGAATTAAAGAAATTAAAAGCCATGGCAAAAAAATCACACATTAAAGTAAGAATGGTTCCAGAGTCTAACCCAGATAGTAAATTTATATATTATGCCAAAAAACCTACTAAAGGTGAAAAGGTAAAAAATAAATTAAAACTAAAAAAATATAATCCAAATACTAGAAAGCATGAATTTTTCGTAGAAAAAAAACTTCCTCCTCATAGTAAATAATTATTTTTTTTTAAAATTTCTAAATTCAAAGTTGATAAAAGCTTTTATCATGGATTTCCAGATTGAATTAGTTACTTTAGGATCAATTTTTCTTTTTATAGACTCTTTTCGAATTTTACTCAAAATTACTTTAATTCTTTTTTTATCTACTATTTCTTTTTTATATTTCTTTTCTTTTAATATCTTATTTACTAAAATATTCCTTTTTTTAATTAGTACTAACATTTTAAGGTCCAATTTATCTAACCTTTTTCTTATTATGTTAATGCTTTTATTTTTCATAGCGACATTAATATTATATTCATTTTGAGATTTAATTATATACTTTGTTTATGGATTATAATTTGAATCTCAAAACTGATAAACTCTTTAATATATGGATAATCACATTGATATCTTTGATAGGGTTAATAATAGTAGTTGGAGGCTTGACTAGATTAACCGACTCTGGTTTATCTATTACTAAATGGCAACTTTTTTCAGGAATACTTCCGCCAATTACTAAAGAAGATTGGGTCTATTACTTTAATTTATATAAAGAAATACCAGAGTTCAAGTTACAGAATTACTCTATGAGTATGAATGAATTTAAAATAATTTTTTGGTGGGAATGGGCTCATCGATTTTTAGGAAGAGTAATTGGATTAACTGTACTTATCCCTTTGATTTATTTTTCATTTAAATTTAGCTTTAAAAAATTAACTAATTTATATTTTGTTTTTTTTCTAGTTTGTTTTCAAGGTTTTATGGGTTGGTACATGGTTTCAAGTGGTTTAGTAGAAAGAATAGATGTTAGTCACTTTAGACTTTCAGCCCATCTATTTATTGCTTTTTTAATCCTTGCTACTCTTTTTTGGTATTATTTAAATTTGAAAAATGATAACAAAAAAAATTTTTTTATAAATAACTCAAAATTGAAGTCTATAAAAATCTTTATATTTTTAGTTTTTTTACAAATAATATTAGGAGCTTTTGTATCAGGTTTAGATGCAGGAAAAATTTATCAAACATGGCCTCTTATGAATGAGTCTTATTTTCCTAGCGATATTAATTTTAGAAATTATAAAGAATTTTTAGATTTAAATGATAGAAGTGTTGTACAATTTATACATAGAAATGTAGCTTATCTAATATTTTTTGTAATTTTATACATAGGTTTTGCAATAAGAAATTTGAAGATGACATATTTATATAAAACATACTTATATTTATCATCTTTAATTTTTATTCAAATATTTTTGGGAATTTTAGCTTTGGTCAGCAATTTACATATTGCTGTTGCTTCTTTACATCAAATTTCAAGTATATTTTTAATAATTGTCTCACTAAATTTTTACTATAAATCTATTAATTAATTGACTTTGTAAACATTTGTGCGTATTTATCGCTCTATTAAAATGACACCTTTTATTAAAAAAAAAGAAATTAAAAAAGATTGGTATATTATCAATGCTGAAAATGCTGCTGTAGGAAGATTGGCTTCTTTTATTTCTAAAGTTTTAAGAGGGAAAAATAAATCAACTTTTAACCCTCATATAGATAATGGTGATTTTGTTATAGTTACAAATATAGATAAAGTTAAATTTACTGGAAAAAAATTTAAAGATAAAAAATATTATAAACACACAGGTCATCCAGGAGGTATAAAAGAAACTACTCCACTTATTATGAAAGAAAAAAATAAAACGGAAAGCATTCTCAAATTGGCTGTAAAAAGAATGTTACCAGGAGGACCTTTAGCAAAAAAACAACTAACAAAACTAAAAATCTATAATGGTGATAAACACCCTCATGATATACAAAAACCGAAAATTATTGAGTTTGGAAAATTAAATAAAAAAAATTTAGTTAGAAATTAATGGAAAATTTAAACACTACTCCTAATCAGCCAAAAAAAATCAAACTAGATTTTAAAGATAGTAAGTATGCTACAGGTAGAAGAAAAAGATCTATCGCAAAAGTTTGGGTTAAAAAAGGATCTGGAAATATTTATGTTAACGGAATCAAGATGAATGAATACTTTAAAAGACCTGTGCATCAAATTATTGTAACAAGACCTCTAGAAATATCTGAAATGAGAACTAGCTTTGATGTTAGATGTTCGGTTAAAGGCGGAGGTTTATCTGGACAAGCAGGTGCAATAATTTTGGGTATTTCAAAAGCATTAATCTCTCATGATGAATTGTTAAAAAAGAATCTTAAAAAAGATAAACTAACCACCCGTGACTCTAGGGTTGTAGAGAGAAAGAAGTACGGGCATAGAAAAGCCAGACGAAGCTTCCAATTCTCTAAGAGATAATCATTTAAATTTAATAATTAACTGTACGGTGTTATAAGATTAAATGTCTAAAAAAAAGATTAATATAGCTGTAATAGGTGCAACTGGGTACACTGGTTTAGATTTAGTATTTTTACTATCAAAACATCCAAAAGTAAAAATTTTAAACTTATGTGCCACAAAAAAGTTAGGTAAAAATATTTCTTTTTTTGATAAAAGAATTAAAAAAAATTTACCAAAAATATCCTCAGTAAATAGCATTGAATGGAAAAAATTAAATCTAGTTTTTCTTTCCTTACCTAACGGCGGAGCTCAAAAATTAATTAAAAAGATATATTACAAATATAAAAATATAAAATTTATAGATTTATCTGCTGATTTTAGAATACAAGATAGCAATAAATATAAAAAAAATTATAAAGTAGCCCATAAAGCTCCAAGTCTACTTAAAGATTCAATTTATTCCATTTCAGAATTTGTCAAAAAAGATATATCTAAGTTTAGAATAATAGCTAATCCTGGATGTTATCCTACATCAATACAATTACCATTAATACCATTAATAAAAAAAAAATTAATTAATATTAAAGATTTAACTATAGACTCAAAATCTGGTTATTCAGGAGCAGGAAAAACTTTTCAAAAAAAATTTACTCATAAAAATCTCTATAATTCCACATTTGCTTATGCAACTAAGTTTCACAGACACAGAGTAGAGATTGATCAAGAAATTACTAGATTAACAAACAAAAAAATTCAATATACTTTTAATCCTCACATTCTACCAACTTTTAGAGGAATTTTAAGTTCTATATATGTTCATTTAGAAAAAAATTCATCTTCAAAAAAAATAAGAAATGAATTAATAAGATTTTATAAAAAAAGAAGTTTTATAAAAATTTTAAAATTAAATTCTGAACTTGGTTCTGGAAATGTGTTAAATACAAATATTTGTGAAATTTCTATATGTGATACTTTAGTCAAGAATAAGGTAGTTATTTTTTCAGCTATTGATAATTTAGTGAAAGGAGCATCAGGACAAGCTATTCAAAACATGAATTTGATATATAAATTTCCAGAAACATTAGGTTTAAAATGAAAATTCTTCTTCTATTTTTAGTTTTATTCAGTTTTTATGGATGTAGTAGCACAAAAACCGTTCTTATTTGTGGAGATCATGTTTGTATTAATAAAACTGAAGCTGAACAATACTTCGAGGAAAATTTAACTTTAGAAGTAAAAGTTATTAACAAAAAATCTTCAGAAAAAGTTGATCTTATAGAACTAAACATGAGCTCTAATACTGAGGGTAAAAAAGAGATTACTCTTTTAAAAAAAGGAAATTCTAGAAAACCAATTAAAATTTTATCAAATGATGAAATTGCGAAAAAAAAGATTGAAATTAATAAAAAGAAAAAAAATAAAAAGAAAAATGTTAAACAATCTAAAAAAAAAGTATCAAAAACAAATACAACCAAAGAAAAAAAAATTAATATAAAAAAAACTGTTAATAAACCAAATTTGAAAAAAGTTGATATATGTCTACTAATTAAAGAGTGTAATATTGACGAAGTGTCAAAATATTTAGTTAAACAAGGAAAAAAAAAAAAATTTCCTGATATAACAGAAAGAGAAAATAAATGAAAAATATTAAAAGAAAAAATATTGCAATTATAGGATTGGGAAATATAGGAACTTATTTATATAAATATCTGCAAACAAATAGAAATATACTATCTAAAAAAAATAACTGTATTCCAAATATTATCTACGTCTCAGCCAAAAATAGAAATAAAAAAAGAAAAATTAAAATTAAAAAAAACAAGTGGTTAAAAAACTATTTGGACTCAACCAGTTCTAAAGATGTCGACATAATTGTTGAGTTAATCGGTGGAGCTGAGGGTCCTGCTAAAAAACTTGTGTTTCAGGCATTAAAAAATAAAAAACACGTTGTAACTGCAAATAAAGCATTAATAGCAAAATATGGTGATATGTTATCCAAAATTGCTGAAGATAATAATGTAAATTTAGAGTATGAAGCAGCAGTTTGTGGAGGAGTACCTATAATAAGATCCCTAAAAGAAGGCTTAATAGCAAATAAAATAAATAGAGTTTATGGAATTTTTAATGGTACTTCTAATTATATTTTATCTTCAATGGAGAAAAAAAATAAAAATTTTGATGAAGTTCTCAATGATGCAAAAAATTTAGGGTACGCTGAGTCAAATCCTTCATCTGATTTAAATGGAGATGATGTTGCTTCAAAATTAAAAATACTATCTTCTTTGTGTTTTAATTCTTTTATAGATCATAAAATCCATGTAGAAGGAATTAACTTTATAGATAAGCTCGATATAGATAATGTAAATAAACTTGGATATAAAATAAAATTATTGGGTTTTTCAGAAATAATTAATAATAAAATTTATCAGCGTGTCCATCCTACTTTGATTAAAAAAAGCTCTTATATTGCTAGTATAGATGGAGTCTTAAATGCAGTTATCGTTGAAGGAAAACCTGTTGGAGAAAATGTTATTCAAGGTGAGGGGGCTGGACCTGAAGCAACTACTTCAGCATTAATTTCAGATATATCTTCAATTTTAAGAGGAAATGTTAAGTTTCCATTTTCTATTTCAAATAAAGAAAGAAAAAAACTCTTATATAAGGATATATTAGAAAGATTTTTTTCAGCTTACATAAGATTTGAAGTTAAAGATAAACCAGGCGTTTTGTCGAACATAACAAATATTTTTTCAAAAAATAAAGTCTCTATAAAAAGATTAGTTCAAAATCCTTATAAATCTAAAAGAAATTCTTCAATAATAATAATTACACATAAATCTAAAGATAAATTCCTAAACAAAATAATAAAACAAATAGAAAAAAAATCTTACATTATAAAAAAACCTAAAATGATTAGAATTGGTATAAATTAGTGTCTATTAATAAAGAATATTTAAAATTATTTGTTAACGCATCAGAAAAAGCAGCTTATGGCGCTTCAAAATTCATAGGTAAAAATGATAAAATAGCAGCTGACCAAGCAGCAGTTGATAGTATGAGGCGTGAATTTAATCTAATAGATATGGACGGAAAAATAGTTATTGGAGAAGGAGAAATGGATGAAGCGCCAATGCTTTTTATTGGAGAAAAAGTTGGAACAAAAAAAGGTCAAAAGATAGATTTAGCTGTTGATCCTTTAGAAGGAACTAATTTTGTTGCAAAGAATCTTCCAAATTCTTTTTCTGTACTTGCTGCGGCTGAAGCAGACAATTTATTTTTTGCACCAGATACATACATGGAAAAAATCGCTATAGGATCAAATTTGCCAAAGAATCTGCTTGATTTAGATAATACTGTAGAAAAAAATATTTCTCTTTTAGCGGATGCTAAAAGTACAACTCCAAATAAATTAACTGTATGTGTTTTAGATAGACCAAGACACTCTAAAATTATTAGTTCCTTAAAAAATATGAATGTAAATCTTAAATTAATCACTGACGGTGATGTTTCAGGAATAATTTATGTTGTAGATAAAAATTCACCTGTAGACATGTATATAGGTACGGGGGGTGGTCCAGAAGGTGTTTTAGCTGCTGCAGCTTTAAGTTGCTATGGAGGACAAATTCAAACAAGACTTGTATTAAACAAAGACGAGGCCATACGAGCAAAAAAGATGGGTATAGTTGATCTAAAGAAGAAATATAATATTGAAGATATGATAAAAGGAGATGTTATGTTTTGTGCAACTGCAATTACTAGTGGTGATTTAGCTAAAGGTATAAAAGAGGATAATGATTATTTTGAAGCAAATACTATCGCTTTACACAAAGATGGCAAAATAAATACTTTGATTAAGAATCGACATAAGAAATGAATTCAGTTTCTGTTACCGGAAAAAATTGGATCTTAAAAAGATATGATCAAACAAAAATATCTTACTTGAAAGATAATTTTTCTTTAGATGAAATCACAGCTAAATTACTTGTATTAAGGAATATAAATAAAGAAGATATCAAAAGTTTTCTTAACCCTCAAATTAAAAATATTTTACCTAATCCTAATATTCTTTTAGACATGGAAAAATCATCAAAAAGAACTTTAGAAGCAATAAATAATAAGGAAAAAATAGGAGTGTTCGGAGACTATGATGTTGACGGCGCTACTTCTACTGCTTTACTTGGAAAATACTTTAGTGAACTTAAACTAAATTACGATATTTATATACCAGATAGAAAAACTGAAGGGTATGGACCTTCTATAAAGGGTTTTAAAGAATTAATTGAAAAAAAAGTTAAAGTTATTTTTACAGTTGACTGCGGAACTATGTCTTTTGAAGCAATAGAATTTGCCAAAAATAAAAAAGTAGATGTAATTGTCTTAGACCATCATCAATCTGAGATACAACTACCTAAGGCTTTTTCTGTAGTCAATCCAAATAGATTAGATGATAAATCAAATCTTAAATATTTATGTGCTGCAGGCGTTTCTTTTATGTTCTTAATAGCAATAAATAGAGAGTTAAGAGCAACAAATTGGTTTAAAAAAAATTTTATCAATGAACCAAATTTGATCAATTATTTAGATTTAGTTTCCCTTGGAACAGTTTGTGACGTTGTTCCTTTGATAGGTTTGAATAGGGCTATAGTTAAACAAGGATTAAAAATACTTAAAGCAAAAAAAAATCTTGGCTTAAAAACTTTAATAGATATTTGTAAAATTGACTCAAACCCGTCCATTTATCATTTAGGATATATTTTAGGACCTAGAATAAATGCAGGTGGAAGAGTCGGTAAATGTTCACATGGTGCAAATTTATTACTTAATTCTAACCCTAAAGAAGTTTTTAAGTTAGCCACCGAATTAGACCTTTACAATAAAGAAAGACAACTTTTAGAAAAAGATCTTTTAGATAAAGCATTATCTCAATCTAAAACAAAATTAAATGACTCAGTTTTAATTTTAAGTGGAACTAATTGGCATGAAGGGATAATTGGTATTGTAGCAGGTAGACTTAAAGATAAATTTAATAAACCAGTAATTATTATTTCTATAAATGGAGAAATAGGTAAAGCTTCTGCTAGATCAATATTTGGTTTTGATATTGGGTCATCTATAATAGCTGCAACCCAAAAAAAAATTTTATTAAAAGGAGGCGGACACAAAATGGCAGGTGGCTTTACAATAAACGTATCTAACATTGAAAAATTTAAAGAATTTATATTTCATAAATTTGAAAACATTAATAATGATTTAACAAAACAAAAACCTTTGTGGTTGGATGGTAAAATTGCTCCTACTGCTCTAAATCAAGATTTTTATGATAAAATAAACATTTTGTCTCCTTTTGGTTCTGGAAATCCAGAACCAAAGTTTATTGTTGAAAATCTTAAATCAGTTAATAGTAAAATTGTTGGAAATAAGCACATTAAATCCATACTAGTCGGCCCAGAAGGTACAAGCATTAAAACTATAGCCTTTAACGCGGTAGAAAGTGAGTTAGGAGCCTATTTACTTAAAAAAAATAACATAGAATTTAATATAGCAGGAAAACTGTCTTTAAATGAGTGGAGAGGACAAAAAAATGTAGAGTTTATTATCGACGATATTTCTGTTAATAAGAACATCAAAAATACGGTCCCATCGTCTATCGGTTAGGACAGTTGGTTTTCATCCAACAAAGAGGGGTTCGATTCCCCTTGG
>MDTB01140896.1_pt1 | contig 30275 bp, 29 predicted proteins | sample 811161 | NCBI WGS metagenome assembly MDTB01 (sample SAMN05326650, study PRJNA326480) | marine metagenome | isolation source: seawater | place: Mediterranean Sea | collected 2009 | reverse complement strand
TTTATAAAAGTATTATTAATAATGATCATAAAATTAAAATTTTATCACTTGCAATTATATTAGGAGGAGCATTTGGTAATTTGTTTGACAGACTGATGAGTGGTAAAGTGGTTGACTTTATAAACATAGGTATAACGGAAAATTTACGCTGGAATTATATTTTTAATTTGGCGGATACTTTTATCACGCTTGGTATGATTATGATTATATTTTCAGACTTTTTTTTAAATAGAAAAAATAGCAATGTTGAATACGAACCTTCAAATAATAAATAACAAAAAAGATATAAGGGTTGACTTATTCTTGTCAAATGAGATTAACGATTTATCAAGGTCTCAGATAAAAAAAATGATTATTGATGGCAAAGTATTGGTGAATGATAAAAGAATTAAGCCATCTTCTGTTTTGTCAGGAGGTGAGAGTATTTTATGTAAGTTTGAACCTTCTAATGTTTGTGAACAGTATATAAAACCTCAAAAAATTAATTTTGATATAATTTTTGAAGATGAATATTATTTTGCTATTAATAAGCCTTCTGGTCTTGTGGTTCATCCTGGTAGTGGCAATCATTCAAATACTTTAGTTAACGGTTTATTATATTATCTGAAAGATATCTCTAATTTAGATGAGAGTCGCCCAGGTATAGTTCACCGTCTAGATAAGGATACATCAGGTGTTATTATCGTTGCAAAACAAAACCAAGCACACAAAAAATTATCAAATTTATTTCATGATAGAATGATAAATAAAAAATATAGAGCAATTGTATGGGGGGATTTAAAAGGCAAGGGACAAATTAAAAACTTTATAAATAGAAGTCCTAGAAATAAGACTTTATTTTCTGTTTCTAAAACTAATGGACGTGAATCAATCACCAGCTATAGTTCTGTTCAAAATTTTGGACCCTTGACAGTTGTTGATATGTTTCCTAAGACAGGAAGAACTCATCAATTAAGGGTTCACATGAAGCATCTGGGTCATTCTATTTTTGGTGATGAAAAATATTCTGGAGGTGTTCGAAACATCAAATCGTTTCATAGCCGTTATTCTTCATTGTTAAAAAGGTGTTTCAAAATAACGAACAGGCACATGTTGCATGCTTATTCGATTGATTTTGTACATCCTTTTTCAAATAGAAGAATTTGTTTAGAGGCTTCTTTGCCATCAGATATGAATAATTTGATTAGGTTGTTGAAAAATGACTTTTAATTCTTCTAATAAAATTCAAATCATTGAATTTATAGACTATATCGGCAAAATCAGAAGATATTCTGATAATACTATACGCAACTATAGAATTGATTTGTTTCAATTTGCAAGGTATTTGTATAAAAAAAATATAAACTTGCTTATTCTAAATGTTAGCACAGAACATATAAAAGAATACATGTTTTCAATGCATGCAAAAAGAATGTCTGATAAAACAATTGCAAGGAAAGTGGCAACTTTAAAATCTTTATTCAATTATATGTCTAAAAATAATATTGTAGATAAAAATATTATGTCAGCTATAAAGTCGCCTAAAATATCTAAAAAGCTACCACACTTGCTTACTAATAAAGAGATTGATAAGTTGTTTGATATAGAGCTTGATAGTAACCAGATTTTAATGGAAGTTTGTATTTTAGAATTATTTTATGCAACAGGTATAAGAATATCTGAACTTGCGAATATAGAAGTTTCGAACATTGATTTTTCAGATAAAACAATAAAGATTAGAGGTAAGGGTAATAAAGATAGAGTAGTTGTTTTAGGCGAGACATCTATATCAATGTTGCAAAAATATATGTCTGTGTTTTACATTGAAAAACAAAGATATCTTTTTGCATCAATGTCTAAGAAAAGAATTTTAAATCATCATATAAGTGAAAAAACAATATATAATATTACTAAAAAACATTTGAAAAGAATCTCAAATGATGAGAAATTAAGTCCACATTCTTTAAGGCATAGTTTTGCAACTCATTTACTAGATGCGGGTGCTAATTTAATGTCAGTTAAAGAGCTTCTGGGTCACGAGAGTTTATCTTCAACTCAGATTTATACGCATGTACAGTTAGAAAAAATGAAAAAAGATTATAAAAAATCACATCCATTGGCTAAATGATATGACTTTAAAAGGATTAAATAATGTAGGAATTAGTAGTGATTTGAACTTTTTAAGAAATTTATCTATGGAAAGATTGATAGAAGAAGGTATTAATAACAAAGAAACTAAGATGGCTATGAATGGTGCTGTTATGGTTGACACTGGAGTATATACTGGTAGGTCTCCAAATGATAAATATTTTGTTGAGGAATCTTTATCTAAAGATAAATTGTGGTGGGGAGCAGTAAATCGCCCTGTTAGTTCAGATGTTTTTGATGAGTTGCTATGTAAAGTTTTAGATTATTATAATTCAGATAAAAAAACAAAAACATATATTTTTGATGGTTATGGAGGAGCTGATGAGAATCATCAGTTATCATTACGTGTTATAGCTAGAAGAGCATGGCAGGCTCATTTTGCAAATAATATGTTTATAAGGCCAAATAAATCAGATCTTAAGTTATTTGATCCGGAATTTACTATTATAAATGCTTCTGATATAGTCAACACAGACTTTGAAAAACATGGTTTAAATTCATCAACTTTTATTATTCTTAATTTAAAAAGGAAAATAGCAATTATTGGAGGCACAGAATATGCTGGAGAAATGAAAAAAGGGATTTTTTCAGTCCTTCATTATTTATTGCCTATGAAAAATATATTATCAATGCATTGTTCATGCAATGTTGATGAAAGTGGAAAAAACTCAGCATTATTTTTTGGTTTGAGTGGAACCGGTAAAACCACTTTATCAACGGACCCTAATCGTCCTCTTGTTGGCGATGATGAACATGGATGGTCTGATGACGGGGTTTTTAATTTTGAGGGTGGCTGTTATGCTAAAGCTATCAGATTAAGCAAAGAAGATGAGCCTGATATATATAATGCTATTAGGCATGGAGCTTTATTAGAAAATGTAGTGTATGATAATTGTAGTCGTCATATAGATTTTAATGATGGCTCTAAAACTGAAAATACTAGAGTATCCTATCCATTAAATCATATTGAAAATTCATTATATGCGAAAGGTAAGAGAAGTATTGCCACTCATCCAAAAACTGTTATATTTTTAACATGTGACGCTTACGGTGTTCTGCCTCCTGTAGCAAAATTAAATAATAAGCAGGCAATGTATCATTTTATAACAGGATATACAGCAAAAGTTGCTGGTACTGAGCGAGGAGTTGATGAACCTCAGGCTACATTTTCTCCATGTTTTGGAGGTCCCTTCTTAACATTGCATCCATTGATTTATGCAAAGCTGCTCAATCAAAAATTAGATAATCATGGTTCTGCAGTATATTTGGTTAATACAGGATGGGTTGGAGGTTCTCCTTCTTCTGGAGCGAAACGAATCAGTATTAAAGACACTCGTAGTATTATAACCTCTATTTTAGATGGAAGTATTAAGAGAAGTAATTTTTATAAAGAAGATTGTTTTGGATTGAAAATCCCAGTTACACTCGATAGTGTAAATTCAAACATTTTAAACCCAAAGAATTCATGGTTGAGTGAGTCTGATTATATTGATATGGCTAAAAGATTGGCAGAAATGTTTAGGAAAAATTTTAATCAGTATGGAAAAGAAGTTGAATATTTAAAAAAGTACGGTCCTATAATTTAATAAGAAGGTTTAGAAATGAGTGAAAAATATTTATTTACATCAGAGTCAGTTACTGAAGGACATCCGGATAAAGTAGCTGATAAGATTTCTGATGCCATCCTTGATTCTATTTTAGAACAAGACTCAAATGCTAGAGTTGCTTGTGAAACAATGATAACTGGCGCTAAAGATAAGAGTTATCTTGAAGTCTTTATATCTGGTGAAATTACTACAAGTGCAAAAATCAATTATAATGATATAGTTAAAAAAACCTTAAATGATATTGGTTATTTAGAAGATTATAAATTAAAAACATTAATAAAGCCTCAAAGTTTACATATTGCTCAAGGAGTTGATCAATTTGATGGGCATGATCAAGGGGCTGGAGATCAAGGTTTGATGTTTGGGTTTGCATGTAATGAAACGTCAGAGTTTATGCCTTTGCCCATTGTTTTATCTCATGATTTAACTAAACAGCTTGCAAGAGTTAGAAAAAGTAAAAAGTTAGATTGGTTGTGTCCAGATGGCAAGAGTCAAGTAACAATTAAATATGACTCTAATAATAATCCTATTCATATAGATAGGGTTGTTATTGCAACTCAGCATCTTGATATGTTAGATAGGTTTAATGATGAAAAAAAAGAGCATGATTTTATAGTAAATAATGTAATTGAATTTGTTATTAATCCTATTATTGGAAAATATAATTTACCTTTTAATGAATCTTTTATTGTAAATGGTACAGGCCGTTTTGTTGAAGGTGGGCCTGTTGCAGATGTTGGTTTAACTGGTCGAAAAATAATTGTTGATACTTATGGAGGTTATGCAAGGCATGGTGGAGGTGCTTTTTCTGGGAAAGATCCTTCAAAGGTAGATAGGTCTGCTGCATATATGGCGCGTTATATAGCTAAAAATATTATTGCCTCTTCAATCGCAGACCGTTGTGAGATACAGCTTGCTTATAGTATAGGTGTCGCAGATCCTATGTCAATTAATTTAAATACTTTTGGTACATCAACGATTAAAGAACAAGATTTAATTGAATTTATTAAGAAAAATTTTGATTTAACACCATCAGGTATTATCAGTGCTTTAGATTTAAAAAAACCTATTTATAATAGGTTGTCAGCTTATGGTCATTTTGGTAGAACAGAATGTTCTTGGGAAAAAACAGATAAAGTTGAATTACTGTCTGAATTAAAATAATTTTGGAGAAATAAATGGAAAATAAGGTTATAGATTATAAAATAGCAGATATTAATCTTTCAGAACTAGGTAGAAAAGAAATTATTCTTGCAGAAAATGAAATGCCTGGATTAATTGCATTAAGACAGAAGTATAAAAATTTAAAGCCTTTGAAAGGTGCTCGTATATCAGGGTGTATCCATATGACTACACAGACAGCTGTTTTGATTGAGACTTTAACTGATTTGGGCGCAGATGTAAGGTGGTCATCTTGTAATATTTATTCAACCCAAGATTCTGCAGCAGCGGCTATAGCAAAAAGAGGTATTCCTGTTTTTGCGTGGAAAGGTGAGACTGAAGAGGAATATATTTGGTGTATTAAGCAAACATTAAATTTTAATGGAAAAGGCCCTAATTTATTGTTAGATGATGGTGGTGATTTAACATCAATTGTTCTTGACGAGTATCCAGATTTAATTAATGATATTAAAGGAGTTTCTGAAGAAACTACCACAGGAGTTAAAGCTTTAAATAATTTTTTCAAAGAAAACAAACTTCCTTTTCCAGCAATCAATGTAAATGATTCTATCACAAAATCAAAGTTTGACAATAAGTATGGATGTCGTGAATCTCTTGCAGATGGAATAAAAAGAGGAACTGATATTATGATTGCTGGTAAGAAAGTTGTTGTTTGTGGTTACGGAGATGTAGGTAAGGGGTGTGCTCAGTCTATGCAAGGTTACGGTGCAAGAGTTTATGTTACAGAGGTTGATCCAATTTGTGCTCTTCAGGCATCTATGGAGGGTTTTAGTGTTGTTACAATGGATGAAGCTTGTTATTATGGAGATATCTTTGTTACTGCAACAGGAAATAAGGATGTGATAAATAAAACTCATTTAAATAACATGAAGGATAATTCCATTGTTTGTAATATTGGACATTTTGACCATGAAATTGATGTTAATTATTTGGAATCAAGTAGAACAATTAAAGAAGAAAATATAAAACCTCAGGTTGATAAATTTACTCTAGATAATGGAAATTCAATTATTTTATTATCTAGAGGCAGATTAGTTAATTTAGGTAATGCAACAGGGCACTCATCATTTGTGATGTCTACATCATTTACAAATCAAGTGCTTGCTCAAATTGAACTTTGGACTAAAAATTATGAAAAAGGCGTTCATATTTTATCTAAGCATATAGATGAAGAGGTGGCAAGGCTACATTTAGAGCATCTAAATGTAAAGTTAACAAAGCTTACATCAGAACAAGAAATTTATTCTGGGATTAATAAAAAAGGACCCTTTAAGCCAGACCATTATAAGTATTGATTAATAAAAAAATAATATTTGTTTTATTTGTTTTATTTTTTAATTCCTGTGAGTTGAGACTGCCAGAGGAGCCAGCTACTCCCGCTTGGTACTTACCTTTATCTGTTCCATTAATAGATCAAAAATATAGTTTTGAAGGAATCTTGCAAGAAGGTGTAATTGAAACTTCAGCAGAGCCTTTTGTTGATTGCGGTGAAGATATTAATGGTGTTGTGATTTGTGAAGGAGAGCCTGGTTGGAACTCTAATTATGGCAATGGTTTTTATGATGTAGGTTTAGAAACTTTTACAGATGAGAATGGTAATAATCAATGGGATTCATTTGACAATATGATACAAATGGAATTTGCCAATAAGTTAGATACAATAGGTTTAGGTGTTGTTGAAGAGCAATTAGGAATAAGTTTCTTTAAACTAGATTTGTCTGATATTTCTATTGATCCTCAAATTATTCAATCTGAAACAGAATATGATTTAGGCGAAAACTTACCTGATCCTTTAATGCCACCTGTGAGTGTTGAAATTCCTATTGATATTCCAAATACTGGAAATTCACTTGTAGATTTGATATTGGATTCATGTGAAGATTTTGTTCCAAGCAACAATCAAACATTTTCTTTTGATGTAGGTGATTTATCGGCGTTGCCAAACCCCATAGAAGAAGCAAATAATGCAATTAATTCTAATTCAGCGTTATTAGATCCCATTGAAGTACCATTAGATGTTCCAACAGATGGGATTACTCTTGGAGATTTGGGAGATATAAGTGTAGTTAAAATTATACTTGATGAGAATATGCTATGGGAAGTTACTTTTACTAATGGTCTTCCGTTTATTATTGAGAGTTTAGTTTTTAATATTTTTAAAGGCCCTGTAGCTGATAATGAAAAATTAACGAGTATGATTATTTCAAATATTCAACCTTACCAGACAGTTGTTGAGAATGTAAATTTTGAATCTTATGAATTAACTCTAGATGTCTCATTGTTCGCAAAAATTGAAATTAATCTTGATTCTGATCAATCTCCTCCAAATGATTGTCCGTTAAATATATGTGTTGCAGATGGAGTTACTTTTGATGATTCGTTTAATCCAACAATCAATCAAGATGATTTTAATATTTATGATACTCAGATTGGCTGTGAGTCTGCATGCGATCCATGCATAGGTCAGGATATACATGCATGTACAACTGATGCATTAGTTAATGGATCTGTTGACACAAATGCTATTGAGACTTATGATAGTAGTTTAGATTGTAGTGCGGCATGTGATCCTTGTTATGTAGAATCGATTTATGCTTGCTTGGCATCAGGAATTAATAGTTCAGGAAATATTGATCAAAATAGTGTACAAACATACACAACTGAGGATTCGTGTGAGTCTGGTTGTAATCCATGCGTATCTCAAAATATATTTGTTTGCCCTTTAAACCCTACAGTACCTTTTACATCAGATTCAGATTGTTTGGCTACTTGTGGTGGAGGTTTAGTCTCATGCATTTCTAGTGATATTTTTACTTGCGTTCCATCATCCGCGGCAGATCCTACTTGGAATCCTCAAACATACAATACAGATGCTGAATGTCAAGCTGCATGCACTGATTATTGTTTGGATGCAACAACTGCAGTTTGTGTTGCAAGTGCTTTAGGTGATGATTTAAGTGTTACGGGTGATCCTGCAACATATCAAGGAGAAGGAGCACAAGCACAGTGTGAAGCAGTTTGTGATCCATGTATTGATGCATCAACTTATGTTTGCAGTACAGAAGATGCTGTTATAAATGGAGGTAGTCCTACAACATATCAAGGAGGAGGAGCACAAGCACAGTGTGAGGCAGCTTGCAACCCATGTCTTTTGGAGTCCTTAAATGGATGGGAAACACAACAAAATATTCCTCTTAGTTTTGAGTTAAATGGTGAGCTTATTCTTAATACTTTGGTTTTAAATCTGACAATGAATGAAACTCCTGATACTGAACCGATACAAGTAGAGTTTCCATCATTTGATCAAATTGAGGTTAGGGAAGCTGTTATAGATGATGGGACATATTTTGATGATTATGGCTCAGATGGGATAATTAATACATCTGATCAAGGTGAAGGAGATGAAACAGTTAATTTTAATGAAAAAGAATATTTAAATCGGTTTGATTTAAATGTAGATAATGGTTTTTTTGGTCAAGCAAATCTAGAGATAAGTTTCAATAATGTTTACAATCAGAATGAAACAATATATAGTGAAAATATAACAATAGAATCAGAGGCTAACTATGAGGGAAGCTTTAATCTGAGTGATAAAATTATTGGAGATAAAGATTCAGGTGAGAATTTAGAGAATATTGAAATTAGTTACGATTTTAGTATAGAAAATGGAGAGTATAGTATTCCTTTAACAGATAATAAATTAACTATTGGGGAAACTGGATATTCTGCTGAAGTATCAAACATGAAATTAGAGTCAATATCAGCAATTACTCAGAACTTAGATTTCCCTCAGTATGAGAGTTTTCCTATTCAAGATATCCCTAATGGTTTTGATGATTTTAAATTGTATGATGTTTTTCTTGATATGAATATATACAATCAAATTACTATTAATACAGTTAAAGCATCTTTTAATCTTGAAGGTAAGAAGTGTCCGCAAGGTATGACGACAGAGGCTTGTTTTCTCAATAATAATATTGATAAAGTTACGTTTCCTTTTAACATTAACTTAGATTCTCCTAATAGAAGATTGGATAATCCATGTGGTTATGAAGTTGGAGATATTGCTGTAACTAAAATATCTATAAATAAAGATGCTCAAATAACTAGTTACTATTGTAATGAAGAAGATGATTCTCCATATCAAATTCTTGAATGTTATTTTGAAAGCAATCAAAATGTAGCTGAGTGTGATTTTGGAGATAATCCTGATAACTTATTAAATTTTATTTATTTTGGTCCTAATCAGATGGTTATGGATGGTGGAGTTTTAATTGATGGAGAAGGAACACTTCGTGAGAATGATGAATTATGGGGTGACTTTTCTATTATTGCGCCTATGGCATTTGTATTTTATGAAGATTGGACATTTATACCTCAAGATTTAACTCCAATAGCACCATTAGATGAAAGTGTTTCTAATCAGATTCAGGAATCTTTAGTTGAAGCAGCTTTTAATGCAGAAATAACCAATAATTCTCCATTTGGCCTATCTGTTTCAATGCTTATTTCAGATAGTAATATTTTTCCTCTATATATAGATAATTTAGATAATTTAGATGAACGTTGCTTGAATGATCTTTATGATAATGAAGTTTCATGCATAGAAAATGATTTTTCTTGGGTTAATTATACAGATTCTTTGGCAAATTTAGGCATATCAAGTATTTCATATAATATAGATGATACCGATGGCAGGTTTTCTTATGTAGAGTTCTATGATGAAAATCAGTATCGTGTCTTTTGGATAGGCCGTATAATTGATGTTGCTTTTATTCCTCCAAATGAGGTAGATGAAAATGGTTTTGTGATAAGCCCAAGCATTTATGTTCCTGAACCTGAAATCTTAGATGCTACAACTGTTTCATGGTTTACTGCTGCTGAATTAAGATATATGGCTCCCATGATAACTTTAGCAAGTACAGGAGGTAATCCAAGTTCGTTGCAAACCACAAATTATCTTGGTGTACGTTCATTTTTAACTTTTGTATTAGATACTGATGGGCTATCTAAAAATAATGGTGAGAAAAAAGTGAACAATATTAAAAATAAAAAATATACCAAATGAAAGGTGTTTTAGTATTATGCTCTCTCTTTATTTTATTGATTGGACAAAACATTCAAGATGCAAGGATGCTTGGATTAGGAGGTGCATACTGTACTTTGTCAAGCGGTTTTAGGGCTGTTGGTATAAATCCAGCAAATATTAACTATAATACAAATTGGACTGTTAATATTTTTTCGAGTAAAACAAATATTTTAAATAATTTTTTAAATTTAAATAGATATAATGAGTTAAATGGAGCTCATTTTGATAATCCGCTATCTACCAGCTATTATCCAAAAGAAAATATATCAAGAATTTTAAAAGGTCAGGGGCTTCAGTTTGCAATAAATTCAATTATGTCTATTCCTTCTCTTAATTTTTCAAAAGATAATTATGCTTTTACTTCAAATCTAATTTTTTATGGAGATGTACAGTTTCCTCAAGCTTTTATAGACTTAATGTTTTTTGGAAATCCTATAGGAAAAGAGCTAGATATGTCTTTTAGTCAGAATATCTTAAGCTCTTTAGAAACAAGTTTTTCATATGCTTATGATTTTGGCGAGATTAGTCTTGGAGGCAGTTTAAAATATTTGCAAGGTATTTATTATTCAAACATGGAGGAGTTAGAGACGCCATATTTTAAGACTGATACGACTGCTTTTGTAGGTAGTGGAAATTATTTAATTAAGCAAGGATTAGGAGGGTTAGGTTTTGCTCTTGATCTTGGCCTATCAACTAAAGAGTTTGACAATGGTATGAAGTATGGGGTTTCAATTATTAATGCTTTTTCAAGTATGGAATGGAATAATAAAGCTCTTATGAATGGACTTGAAAAATTAGGTGTATCATTTCCTGTTAGGGAGAAAGAGTATTTTTTCTTTAGTTTTAAGATTGATTCTCTAAGTTCTGAGACTCTTTTAGGAGGTGCAAGCACTCAAGACTTGTTTAAAACTGAAACGTATAAAGTGTCAATTATTAATGTTGATGAAATTCCTGTTATCGATCCTCTTAATTATATAGGAGATATGCCTCCTTTCTATATAGATCAGACAGGAGATTTGTCTGAAATAGTCTCTTCAGATGAGCAAATAATTGAATCTGATAAGATTGTTAAGATTACAGATGGTAGGGTTTTTATACCAACAGATAATTTAAATGATTTAAGCTCTTTTAAAGCAGAGGCTTTTACTATGAATTATCCTACTTTTTTGAGATTTGGAGTATCTAAAAATTTTAAAGAAGAAGATGTTGTTATTGCTGCCGACATCATGACAGGTTTTGATAATATGTTTGGTAATGAAGAAAAATGGAAGATTTCAATAGGTACTGAAATTAACAAAAACCCGAAGATACCTTTAAGATTAGGAATTACTCTTGGAGGTAAGGATAAGCAAAGAGTGGGGTTTGGGACCGGTTATAATTTTGGTAATATGAAACTAGATATTGGTTATGGCTATATTGGGGGGTTTTCTTTGAATAGTACTAGAGGTGCAGATTTAGCACTTAGTATGTATTATGACTATAAGAAATCAGATCAAAATAAGCTTACATTTATAGATAAAATAAAAAATTTCCTTAGTACGGTTTTTGATAAGGTAAAAGAAAGTTTTCAAAGCGATGAAAATAATTAGGTCCGTATTTTGATGAATAACCATGTTCCTATTGAGCAGAAGATAATATTTATAAGCCATACTGATATAAATGGGCTTAGTACTTGTTTATAGCCTAGTGTTTGTCCAAACTTTATTCCTATGTAGTATAAAAATATAACCATAACACCTAGCCCTATTCCTGTGGCATAATTAGTTCGAGGTTTTTTGATGGATAATCCTATACCAAATAAAATCATAATAAGGCTCGTGCAGCTAAATGCTATTTTAAAGTTATAGTCTACTTTTAAACGTATATTTTCAGGTCTTCTTAGTGATAAATTTTTTAATTCCCAATAATTTAGCTCATCTGATTTTGGTAAGAATTTGATTAAGTCCCCTTCTTTAAATTTGGCTCCATCTTGAAGTTTGAATTGGGTTTTTTCCTCATCTATAAAAGTTGTTTTATAGTTGTTGCTGATATTTCGTTTTTTGATTCCTCGGCAGATCCATTGAGTGTTTTTATTATCCCATATCATAGAGTCAATTTCAACAGATTGTATAAGTTTATTTTGTTTTATTTTTTGAATAGATACATTTCTACTTATGTTATTTATAAAATTGTAATTTTTTATATAAATAATCTCAAATGATTCTTTATCATCATTTGTAATATGAAATTTTCTTATAGCTTCTTTTTTAGCGTTATTATCTAAGTATCTTTTTGATATTTCGCTCCTTTTTTTTATTGATGATGAAACAAGAGTATTGTCAAATAAAAATGATGTTATACTAATAATTAAACCAATAAATATCAATATGGATGTCAGTTTTCTGAGGCTTATTCCAGACGCTTTTATAGCTGTTAGTTCATGTCTTTTTTGAAGCTCTCCTATTGTAAATATGCATGCTAATAAGGTTGTCATAGGTAAAGATATACTTATAAACCATGGTATAGAATAAAAATAGTAATAATAGATTTGTATTTTGGGGATATCTGATTCTATAAATTTATTTATATGGTCAATTATGTCTACAATTAGAAATAGACAATTAAAGGTTATTATAATAAAAATAAATTTTGATAAGAAGTTTTTGACAATATATAAGTTTAGTAGGAGCATGATTATAAAGTATAATTTAATATTATTATTTTTTACTTATAAGATTATTATATATATTATTTACATAGATTAACTTTTAATACTGTTCTGAGAGGCAGTAAAAGTGTAAATTCTGTTTCTCCTTTATTTCCTCTTTCAGCATATTGATTTGCATTAAATGAAAAATAAAAATATACTAGTTGAAAAAGAAGATGTTAGTAAAATAATAACGCGTATTAGTCATGAAATTATTGAGTCTTGCGGTGATTTGTCTGATGTCGTTGTAATAGGTATTAAGACTAGAGGTGAGTTTGTCGCTCAAAGAATAATTAAAGAAATAAAAAGGATTAAATCGTTATTATTGCCTATAGGTACCTTAGATATAACATTTCATAGGGATGATTTTAGTAATAAATTTTTAACTCCTAAACTAGGCCCATCGATAATTCCATGCGATTTAAATGATAAGCAGATAATATTAGTTGATGATGTTTTGTATACAGGCAGAACAATCAGATCTGCTATTGATGAAATTTTTTCTTTTGGAAGGCCTAAAAATATAAGATTAGCTGTTTTGGTAGATAGAGGGCATAGAGAATTACCAATTAGGCCAGATTTTATTGGGAAAAATTTACCAACTAGTATCGATGAACATATTATGGTTAATATGGTTGAAACTGATAAACTAGATAGCATAATAAAGGTCAGTAAATGAGCGTATTATCGGTCAAACACTTATTTGGATTAGAAGACTTAAAAAAACAAGATATTTTTAAAATATTAGACACTGCTTTTAAATTTCGAGAAGTTCTTGATAGGCCTATAAAAAAAGTTCCTTCTTTGAAAGGCAAGAATATTTTGAATTTATTTTTTGAAAACTCAACTAGGACTAAGATGTCTTTTGAATTGGCAGCAAAAAGGTTATCTGCAGATGTTACGAACTTTTCTTCAGGAACATCCAGTTTAAAAAAGGGGGAGAGTTTTAAAGACACTATACAGAATATTCATTCAATGAAAATAGATTGTATAGTCATTAGGCATTCTTCGCCGGGATCGTGCATAAATCTTACAAATTATGTAGATGCTGCTATAGTTAATGGAGGGGATGGGTTTCATGAGCATCCTACTCAAGGCTTATTAGATATTATGAGTATAAAAGAAAAGTTTGGTAAGATTGAAGGTCTTAAGGTTTCTATAGTTGGAGATATACTACATAGTCGTGTTGCTCGCTCAAATATATATGGACTTATCAAAATGGGAGCTAGGGTTAGAGTATGTGGTCCTCCTAATCTAATACCTAGAAATATAAAGCAGTTAGGTATAGATGTTTCGCATGATATTAACTCAACTATCAGGTGGTCAGATGCTATCAACATTTTAAGAATTCAAAGAGAAAGAATGGGTATTGGAATTATACCATCTATAAGAGAATACAGGAAACTTTTTGGTGTTAATAAAAAAAGATTAGAAACTTACAATAATGATGTTCTGGTTTTGCATCCAGGTCCAATTAATAGGGGGGTTGAAATTGATAGTAATGTGGCTGATGGCCCTAATTCTGTAATATTGAAGCAAGTTTTAAATGGTGTTGCAATTAGAATGAGTGTTCTTTTTTTGTTATTAGGAGGTTCCGATTAAAAAATGGTAGGTAAAACAAAAAAATTTGATAAGTATCTTTTGACTGGAGGTACTATATATAACCCTATTGATAAAAGTAGTAAAAAAAATGATATTTTAATAGATAATGGTGTGATTGTAGATGTTGGCAAAGACATAGCATTAGAGGGTTATAATGCTATTGATTGTTCTGGTAAGATTATATGTCCAGGTTTTTTAGATTTAAGGTCCCACTTTGGAGAGCCTGGTTATGAGGATATTGAATCTTTGGAAACTGGATCTAAGGCTGCTTTAAAAGGTGGTTATACTAAAGTGTGTATGTTACCTAATACTAATCCAGTAATCGATAATGCAGAATCTGTAGAATCTTTGATTGAAAAATCTAGATTAATAGATATTAATATATTTCCTATAGGTTCTATTACTAAAAATTTAGATGGGAAAGAATTAAGTGAGATTGGATTAATGGTTAAAGGAGGTGTTGTTGCTATATCTGATGCTCATAGGAATGTTAAAAATGCACAAGTTCTAAAAAATGCCCTAGAATATTGTAAAATGTTTGAAATTCCAGTTATAAATCATGCTGAAAACATTGATCTTGTTAATGATGGTATGTCTAATGAAAGTTTCTTTTCCTTTAAGAAAGGACTTCCTGCTAATCCATTTATATCTGAAACTGTTGGAATTTTAAGAGATTTAGAAATCGCAAATTATATTGGTGCAAGAATTCATATTCCTCGTATATCTTCAAGTAGGTCTGTATCTATTATTAAAAGGTATAAGGATTTAGGTTTATTATTAACAGCAGAAGTAACACCTCATCATTTAGGTCTTTCAGAAATAGAGTTGAAAGATTATAATGCTTTTTATAAGGTATCTCCACCTTTGAGGTCCTCAGAAGATAGTGATGCCCTTATTGAAGGCTTAAGAAGCGGTGTAATTGATTGTATCGTTTCTGACCATCATCCGAGCAAAATTGAAGACAAAGAGTCTGATTTGCTGAATTCTAATTTTGGAACTATAGGATTAGAATCCGCATTTCCATATTCCAATAGAATTTTAAGTCAAAAAGGCTTCTCTATAGAGCAAGTTATTGATTTGTTTACAATCAATCCTAGTCGTGTAATGAATATCGATTTAGGTAAAATATCTAAGAATGAGGTTGCTGATTTTACTGTTATTAATCCTAATTCAGACTGGGTTTTCGAACAAAGTCATATTTACTCTCTTTCAAAAAATTCATGCTTAATAGGAAAATCAATGAAGGGAAAGATTGATTTTGTGGCTTGTAAAAATAAATTCCATATTATTTAATACTTTAACTTGCTTAATAAAAAGAATGATTATAATTTAGTAGGCTATAGTGGAAATAAATGCAAACATTATCTATAAAAAAAGAACAAATTGAAAGGAGCTGGTTTATTGTTGACGCCGCCAATCAAAAGCTCGGTAGGTTAGCTAGTACTATCGCTCAAGTTATAAGAGGCAAGCATAAGCCTTTTTTTACTCCTAATCTTGATATGGGAGATTTTGTTGTAGTTATTAATGCAGATAAAATTACTTTGTCTGGAAACAAGAGCAATCAAAAAAAATATTGGAGGCATACAGGTTATCCTGGCGGTCAAAAAATAATCACTTACAATGATATGCAATCAAAATACCCTGATAGAATTATAAGTAATGCTGTAAAAGGTATGTTGCCTCACAATAAGTTAGGAAGAAAGCTGTTAAAGCATTTAAAGGTTTATTCAGGGGCTAATCATCCTCATTCAAGTCAAAACCCTCGAAAGCTAGAAATTTAAATGGTAGCTAAAAAATATAATGTAAGCACGATTGGAAGAAGAAAAGAATCAGTCGCTCGTGTTTACTTTTATATAGGAAATGGTAAAATAACTATTAATAAAAAAGATATCGATGAGTATTTTTCTAGGCATACTTCTAAGATGATTTTAAGGCAGCCATTAGCTTTAACCAATCTTTCTGATAAATACAATATTAATGTTAAAGTTGAAGGTGGAGGACAAACAGGTCAAGCTGGTGCAATTAGGCTTGCGATAGCTAAAGGTTTGCAAATCATGAATAAAGATTTGAGATCTCCTTTGAAAAAAGCAGGTATGTTAACAAGAGACTCTAGGGAAGTTGAGAGAAAAAAATATGGTCAGCCTGGAGCAAGAAAGAAATTTCAATTCTCTAAAAGGTAAAAAAATGGATAATAAAACAATAACTATTGATAAATTATTAGCTACAGGAGCTCACTTTGGACATCCTACTTCTAGATGGAATCCTAACTTTTTGCCTTATATAGCAACAAAGAAGAATGGTATTCATATTATTGATTTGGAATCTACTATTCAATGTCTGGATAAAGTAAAAAAAGAATTAATAAAAATTACACAAAAAGGAGGCACTATTCTCTTTGTTGGCACTAAGAACCAAGTTAAAGATGCAGTTCAGGAGTCAGCAGATAATTGCGGTATGTTTTATATAGTGGAAAGGTGGCTTGGTGGAATTTTAACTAATTTTGTTACAATTAAAAAAAGTATTAGAAGATTAGAGAAATTAGAAAAAGAGTCGTCGGCAATATATAAAAATCTAACAAAAAAAGAAGTCCTTCAATTAGAGAGAGAGAGAATAAAATTATCAGACTTGCATAGAGGCATAAAAGATATGCGTCATGTTCCTAGCGCTTTGTTTGTAGTTGATGCAAATCATGAAAAAATTGCTATTGACGAAGCAAAGATTTTAGGAATACCAATATTTGGAATTGTAGATACAAATACTGACCCATCTATTGTAGATTTCCCTATACCAGCAAATGATGATTCTATAAAAACAGTTAAGCTTATATTAGATTATCTTGTTGGGGCTATGAATTTTGAGAATGAAAAAAATAATGAAGGTCTTGAGGCTTCTTCTATTCATAAAAATGAATCTAAAGATTTTGTTGTCGATAAAGTAAATAACAGTGGTGAGTAAATTTTGATATCTGCAGATAAAGTTAAAGATTTAAGAGCAATCTCAGGTGCAGGGATTATGGACTGTAAAAAAGCTCTTTCTGAATCTAAAGGTGATGTTCAAAAAGCTATGGATATTCTTAGAAAAAATGGAATAGCTAAAGCTCAGAAAAAAGCAGGAAGAGAAGTAAAAGATGGATTGATTTCAACATATATGCATCCAGGTTCTAAGTTAGGTGTTATGTTAGAAATTAATTGTGAAACAGATTTTGTAGCTAAAACACCTGTTTTTCAAGAATTAAGTAAGGATATTGCAATGCATATTGCAGCATCTTCACCAATAGCTGTTTCAAGAGATGATATATCCGATGAGACTATCACTAAAGAAAAATCGATATACTTAGAACAAGCAAAAAATTCAGGTAAACCAGAGAATATTGCTCTAAAAATGGTTGATGGGAGAATTGAAAAGTTTTTTAAAGAAAGTGTTCTTTTAGAACAGATTTTTGTTAAAGATTCCAATATGACTATTAAAGATGTTATTACTGATGCAATTGCAAAGTTAGGTGAAAATATATCCATATCAAGATTTTCAAGATTTCAGCTTGGAGAAAGTTTAAATAAAGCTCCTTCTGATGATTTGAATCAATAAATTATATGACGGCTTCTTCTGTCTCTCCTTTATTAAAAAATATTTTGATTAAAATTAGTGGAGAATACCTTGCGGGTGATAAGGGGTTTGGTATTTCTGCATCAATAATACAAGGTTTGGCTAATAATATAACTGAAATTTATTCTAGAGGAGTGCAAATTTCTATTGTTATTGGTGGCGGTAATTTTTTCAGAGGTGTTGAAATTGCATCTAGAGGAATGGATCGTGTAACTGCTGATTATATAGGTATGATGTCTACTGTTATGAATTCTCTTGCATTGCAATCTGCGCTTGAGAAAAATAATATTGAATCTAGAGTTATGTCAGCTTTAACTATTAAAAAAGTTGCTGAGCCTTATATTAGAAGAAGAGCTACAAGGCATTTAGAAAAGAAAAGAATAGTTATATTGGCTGGAGGAACTGGAAATCCTTACTTTACTACTGATACATCGGCTGTTTTAAGGGCTGTTGAAGTAGGTGCTAAAATTTTACTTAAAGGTACTAAGGTTGATGGTGTGTACAGCGAAGATCCTTGTTTGAATAAAGAAGCTATTAAATATGACAACCTTACTTATAAAGAAGCCATTAATAAAGAACTTAAAGTTATGGATTTGACCGCGATAACACTTTGCAAGGAAAATGATTTGCCAATCATTGTTTTTGATATTACAAAAAAAGATTCCTTGAAAAATATATTTGATTTTAAAAAAGAAGGTTCAGTTATTTCTAAAGGAGATATAAAATGGAAGAAGTGATATATAATGATTTAAATAAGCAAATGAAAAATACGATTGATCACTATACTTTAGAAATGAGTAAAATAAGAACAGGAAGAGCTTCAACAGCTATGTTAGATAGTGTAAAAGTTGATTACTATGGGTCCAGGCAATCATTAAAAAATATTGCACATTTTTCTGTGCCAGAACCTCAATTAATTGTTATAACACCTTTTGACCCATCGTCTCTTGAAATGATTGAAAGTGCGATAATATCGTCAGATCTTGATATGAGTCCAAATAATGATGGCAGTGTTATTAGACTTAATGTACCTGCTTTAACAGAAGAACGAAGACAAGAATTAATTAAATTTGTACATAAGATAATCGAAGAAGGAAGAGTTTCCATAAGGAATTTTAGAAGAGAAGCTAATGATAAGCTTAAAAGTTTGCAGAAAAACGAAGGATTATCAGAAGATAATTTAAAGAGGGCTCTTGAAAATGTTCAAGAAAGTGTAGATAGCTCTATTGCTAAGTTAGGTGAGCTTGAAAAATCAAAAGAAAAAGAATTTTCATCAAATTAAAAGAATTTTTTCATTTCAATCTTTGATTTTATCATATCTCTATGTTCGATATTGAATAAATTTGATATTATTTTTATATAATGGTATTCTATGGAATCAAGTTTTCCATCTGAATATCCTACTTCAAAAATACATTTCAGTAAATCTAATTTATCTTGGTATGAAAATTGACTTTCTAAATATTTAGAAAATTTAAAATAATCAACAGAGTTATTTGTTTTCTCTTTTGCTCTTTCTATATATTTGGAAGATTTTTTTTTTGATATTTTAAAAAAATCAATTAAGATTTCTTTAATTATATTTAATTCATTATTACATATATGATTGTCTGAGTCCGCTATTTTTATCATTAGGCAGCAAGAATATAGAATCGTTTTATCTAAGTACATAATTACAATTATTTTTTATTTATTAGTAATTGTAAATTAAGCTTTAAATGATAAATTTCAAATTATACAAAATAAAATTATGAAAAATTCTGTTATTGCTATTATTGGTAGGCCTAATGTTGGTAAGTCAACTCTGTTTAATCGCATGGTTGGCAAAAATTATTCTATTGTTTCTGAAATTGAAGGAGTTACAAGAGATAGGGTTATTCAATCATTTAATTGGGCAAATAAAGATTACAATATAATTGATACAGGCGGATTTAATGATAAATCTAAAGATGTAATGAATCAAGAAATAAATTTACAGTCAGTAGTTGCTCAACAGCAATCTGATTTAATTCTACTTGTAATGGATATTCGCAAAGAAATAACTTCTAATGATCGTGAATTATCTCAGATGGTTTTGAAATCAGGCAAACCATATATTTTTGTCCTTAATAAAGTTGATACTAATAAAGTAGAATTTGAAAAAAATAAATTCTATGAGCTTGGGCTTAGTGAGCCAGTGTTGGTATCTGCTCAAACAGGCTATAATATGGTAAATTTGTTAGAAGCAATAGAATCGTCAACCATTAAAACATCAGATTTTAAAGAAAAATATGATTTTAGCATTGCAGTCATTGGTATGCCAAATGTTGGCAAGTCATCTTTTGTTAATAGAATATTAAATAAAAGACAAAATATAGTTACTGATATTGCTGGGACAACTCGTGATTCGATTAATTCATATTTTAAATACTATAATAAAACTATTAAGTTGATTGATACTGCAGGGTTAAGAAAAATTTCTAAAATTAAAGAAAGTATTGAGTACTATAGTTTAGTCAGAACTAATAGGTCTGTTGATTATTGCGATATAGCACTTTTAATAATAGATGGTGATAAAGGATTTGACAATCAGGATCGTGATATAGCTAGAATGGTAATAGATAAAGGCAAAGGAATGGTTGTCGTATTTAATAAATGGGATTTGATTGAAAAAGATACTCATACTATAAACGAGTATAAAAAAAATATTATTAATATGTATCCTGCAATATCTAATTATCCTATTATTTTTACTTCAGTGAAAACAAATAAAAGAGTGCAAGATATTTTAAGAGCTTCTCTATCTATTTATAAAAAAAGTAATACGAAGATAAATACTAATCAATTGAATCTATGGCTTAATAAAATTTTAACTAAAAATCCACCTCCATCAGTTAAAGGAAAAAATTTAAAAGTTAAATTTATATCTCAAATAAGAAATAAGCCTCCTTTGTTTGTTCTCTTTGCAAATCATCCAAATTTGTTTCCTGTGTCATATAAAAGGTATATAGAGAATCAGTTAAGATTAAAGTTTGATTTGCAAGGTTTATCTTTAAAAATAAGTTTTAGAAAAAAATGATTATTTATTTATACATGACTATTTGGTTGCTATTAAGTTTTTTTATATGCGGAGATAGATGCTTAATAGATTTTAATCCTAATAGATCTAGGCCCCAGCTAGATACATTTTTTATGTCTGAATCAGGTAATTTCATGGTTCACTATGATCTTTCTGATGAAAATGGAAACTTACCTATAGAAGGAGATGAGAATCAGAATTACATTCCTGACTATATAGAGTTAGTAGCTGATGTAGCGGAAGAATCAAGAGCTCTTTTAATAAATACTATGGGTTATTTAGAAGAACCAGATGATGGAGATGGGATTCATGATATATATATAAAGAATCAAGGTGTTTGGGGGAAAAATACAGTCGAAAATTCTATAACAGGAGCGAGTTATACTACAATTGATAATGATTATCAGTTTTTTTCTAATTATTGTACTTCTCCAATTCAGAAAATGAAGGTTTCTGTTGCTCATGAATACTTTCATGCTGTTCAAAGAGCTTATAGACCAAATCCTTTTAGTGATCATGACTTTTTATTAGAAATGACTTCAATGTGGTTTGAAGATGTTATTTATGATGATTGCAATGATTATTTAGCGTTCACATATGATCCAGATGGAATATTCAGCAATGTAACACAAAAATTTGATGGTTCTGATTCATCTTCACAGGCTAATTTTGGGTATAGTATGGCTCTGTTTGCGCATTATTTGTCAAGAATAATTGATGAGGAAGGTTTAGATAGTCAATTTAATTCAACAATTATAAGAAGAATATGGCAGAACTATTCAACGGGAATGAGTGCTAGAGATGCAATTATTAGTACTATTGAGCAAGATTTTAATGATTCTTTTGCTAGAGCTTGGAGTGAATTTATATCAAGAAGTCTTTTTTGTGGACATTTTCCTTATTTTAATGAAAGTATGTATTATCATAAAGATCAGCAACTAATAATGCCAATTAATTTTTCAGACATCAATAGTACAATTATTTATCCAAACACTAATAATAGTTATGACCTGAGTATTGATCCTTACTCTGCAACTATTAGTAAATTTGTTCCATATTCTGACATTTTTATTGAAACAATTTTTCCAATCAATGTTTTTAAAGGTTATAATATAGTTAAATCTTTCAATGGAGGCATTATAGATTACATTGATAGTAATTTATATATTGATAATATAGATAATGGTGATTTGTATTATATTGTATTAACATCATTACAAAGCAGTCAAGTATCTACTGAAGTATTAATAAAATCAGATAAAAATGAAATAACTATATATCCTAATCCAATTTTTTCTGGTAATGAATTAATTTTAAAGTTAGGCGTGAGTGATATTAATAGTAGTTTAAGAATTGATATTTATGATGTTTTAGGTAGAAAAATATCTAGTTTAAAAATAGATGATTTGCAATTAGGGATAAATTATTTTAATCTTAAAACAGATGATTATCTGAATTCATCTGGAGTTTATTTTTTAAAAGTATTTCAGAATAAAAAAGAGTATTCTTCTAAGATAGTTTTTGTTAAAAATTGATAAAAAATAAAAGTTTTGTTGAATTTTATATAAAATAATAGCTATCTTTAGTTCCTTTTTATTAAAGGTAAGATTCAGGCTAAGAATTCTTGCGTGCGGAGGAATTTTTAAAAATATGACGCGGGGTGGAGCAGTCTGGTAGCTCGTTGGGCTCATAACCCAAAGGTCGCAAGTTCAAATCTTGCCCCCGCTACCATTGAAGAAAGGAAGAGTCTTTTGCTTCTAATGGAGGAGGCTTTTAGGTTCTTCCTTTTTTATTAAAGTGATTTGAAAATATAATTTTATTAAGGAGTGTCAAATTGATTTTAAATAGGTTGTTATGTTTTGTTGTACTTCTTTTATTATTCAATTGTAATAAGGATGATAATTTGAAGCCCTCAGATTGGCCATTAGAAAAAATTAATCAGTATGTAAGTGATTGTATGAAGGAAGGACAGAATGAACTAGAGTGTCTCTGTCAGGTTAATAAATTTATGGATGAATTTACTTGGGCTGAAATTGAAATTTTAGATATTGAGAATAATCAAGAATATATTGATAGGACAGAAAGAGTTCTAGATGCTATTATTTCAGATTGCTTTAAAATTGATTTATCTAATGAAAGTAAAAATTAATTTATCCGTATTTTACTTACTATTATTAAGTATTTTTTTAATCAGCTGTAAAAATTCAGGTTGGAAAGATAGTATAAAATCAGATATTTTGAGAAAATGCATTGATGATGGTAAATCTCAAGTAGAAAATCTTGATGATTTAGAAGAAATATGTGTTTGTAGCTTAAATAAATTTATTTCTAAGTTTTCTTTTGATGAATATAATCTTATTATAAAGAGTGGAAGATCTGTAGATAATTCGTACAATAACATTATTCAGCTACTAATCACTGAAATTATGGAAGATTGCAATATTAAATTGTAGAAAGTTGTAATTTTGTGTTAGTTTGATCTAACAAATCTCATCCAAATAAAATACTTCAGTAGGGAAATTCTGAAATTTCATCAACTTTTCTTTATTTTTTTTTCTTTGTTTACTAAAGTCTTCATTTGCAATTTGCATATCTTCTTTAGAATGCCATTTTATAGTGAATATTATTTTATTAGAATACGTGTCATTATAAATAGAGTAATTCAAACAATTTTTTATTTTTACAAATAATTCTTTTTCATTTTTGAGCAATTCAAGAATTTGTTGGTTGCAATTTTTATTAGGATAAATAATATTTAGTTCAGTAAACATAGATTATATATTAAATTTAAGCTTAATATTTGTTTTAGTTAAATAAAAAAGGGAAAATATATGAATTCACACTTATCATTTAGATCTGGTAACCCAGCGCTTAATGCAAATGTTTTTAAAGTAAAATCGTCTACATCTAACGATGTTATGACTTTAAATGGAGCGGTTAATAAGACCTCATTAAGTCTTTTGATATTATTTTGTTTTGGAGTGATTGGTTATGTGGCTAATAATTATAGTTTTATATTTGTAGGTTTTATTATTGGTATGTGTCTAGCATTAGCTACTATTTTTAAAAAGCATTGGTCTCCATACACAGTACCATTATATGCTGTTTTTGAAGGTTTAGCATTAGGTTCTATTTCTAAAGTTTATTCGGAATCGTATGATGGGATTGTAACTCAAGCAATTTTTATAACCTTTGGAATTTTTTCAACTTTATTGTTTTTATATAAGTCAAGAATAATAAAGCCAACAGAAAATTTCAAGTTAGGGATTGTCGCTGCCACAGGCGGTATATTCTTTGTGTATTTGATAAGTTTTATTATGAGTTTTTTCGGTTCTGGAATTAGTTTGATACATAGTAACGGTACTTTTGGGATTATATTCAGTTTAGGCGTTGTAGTTGTAGCATCCCTGAATCTTGTATTAGACTTTGATTTCATAGAGGAGGCATCTGAAAAAAATGTGCCGAAGTATATGGAATGGTATAGTGCATTTGGTTTATTAGTGACATTGATTTGGCTTTATTTAGAAATATTGAGATTGTTAGCAAAACTTCAATCTAGAAGATAGATAAAAGGACAAAAACTATGAATAAATATAGAATATTAAACGTAACTATGATTTTACTTTTAAGTTTTGGCTTATCAACTAAAAGTGACTTAAAAAACAAAGAGATTATTTATAAAAAAGATGATTTTCTGGAATTAAAAGTCAATAATCCTAAGGTTATGTACGAGATTGACAAGATAAAATCAGACTATTTAAATGAGAAAGATGCTGTTAAGGACAAGTATCAAAAAAGAATTGCTAGAATCAAAGAAAGCAGAAATGAAGAGTTGAAATCATTAAGAAAACTGTATAGAAAAAGATTTAAACAATTAAGGAAAAAATATCCAGATGCTTTTAAAGGCTTAAATTCAGAAAAGGCCAATCAAAGTAAGGTTAAAAAAAACAATAAAAACATTAAAAAACAAAATAATAAAAGTAAAGATTGATAGTTTGTGCCAAACATCATAATTGATAAATTTTTATATGGATATTAATTCTTTTAAATATTATGTTTTTTATGACTTAGAAACTACAGGAATAAATCCGGCTTTCGATCAGATTTTGCAATTTGCAGCCGTAAAGACTGATTTAGATTTCAATGAAATTGAAAGATATCAATACAGATTAAAGTTACGAAGAGATGTTGTTCCTCAGCCAGGTGCTTTAATTGTTAATCGGTTAAATGTAGATATGATTCTTAATGGTGATAAAGAGTATGAGGCAGTAATGAAGATGCATTCTGTTTTATCATCTCCTGATACAATAAATATAGGGTATAATACAATTAGTTTTGATGATGAGTTCATGAGGTTTGCATATGATAGGAATTTATTAAATCCTTATTCGAATCAAAATAGTAGCTCTAATTGTATTAGAATGGATGTTATGCCAATAACAATACTTTATTATTTATATCAAAAGAATGCTCTTCGATGGCCAGAAATCAACGGGAGACCAAATTTAAAATTAGAAAATCTAAATGACTTGAATGGTTTGGCAAGAGGTATGGCGCACGATGCTGTCGTCGATGTTTTAGCAACCATTGAACTTGCAAGAAGATTTAAGGAAGTTAATCCAGATATGTGGTGTTATCTATGTCAAAATTTTGATAAAGAGATTGATTTGAAAAGAATTAAATCATTGGATAAAGTAAGGTTGTCAGATTCGTTAGAGTGTGAAAAAGGTATTTTTATAAGAAATAGATTCGGCTATAAAAATAATTGTATGTCTTTATGCGTTAAAATTGCTTATCAAAATGAATTAAATAGAAGTTTTTGGTTGAGATTAGATACTAAAGATTTTAATTCAATTAATTCTAAAAATATTCTATTTGAGCTTGAGAAAAGTGTTATTAAAAGGAAGACAGGTGTCCCAGACTTCATATTGCCGATAAAAGAAAAGTATAATGTTTCTACTGATAAAAAGAAAGATTTGTACAATAATAACATAAATTGGATTAAATCAAATTATAAAATTATAGAAAAATTATCAGATAAAGTGTTAAATAAAGTTTTTGAACATAAGGAAATCGATATAGATGCTTCATTGTACACACGTAAAAAAGGCTCATTCTTTTTTGATGAAAATAAAAAGAAAATATGTCAAGAATTTCATAATATAGATGACATAGAGGCTAAAAATAATTTTGTTGAATCGATATCTTTTGAAGATGTAAAAAAAGTTGCAATAAGGTTAATGGGTAGAAATTACTATGAACTCCTATCTCCTTATGTTAAAAAACAATTTGATAACTATCTTCATTCTATCAATGAAGATGAACATATAGATCATAGCGGTAGAAAGAGAAATACTATGCAGAAATCGATTGAAGATATAAGAGATAGATTGGGTAATTCTGAAAACCTTGATTCTGAACAGGTTCAAATTTTGAAGTCTTTTGAGCGGTACCTTTTAAATAAAAATTAGATAAAGTTATGCATGAAAAATTGCAAAATATTACTGCTAAAGTAGTTGATATTGATTTAGATAATTTTTTAAGAGTTGATTACCTTGGTAATATATATACAGTAAAATTAAATAGGTTTTTTAATCAATCTAGTTATATCATAAAACAAATATTAAATGCTTCTAAAACATTGATATCTGTAGATCAAATTTCAGTATCTTTAGTTAATGTGCAGGTCAAAGGAACCTGTATTGATTTCGATGAAAGTTTAAATTCTTATATTGTCATAGAGCCAGACTGGATTATTAATGTCACCTCTTTAACTCAATTTGATTTTTATGAACGTTCTTTATTTAATAATAGGTTTTCAATTAGAAAGCAGAACAAATACATGTTAATAGGGAATATTATTCATGAGGTTTTTGAGGATTTAATGCAAGGATATTCAGGTGATAAAGAGATTTTTTTTAGAAACCTTAATAAAAGATTAATTGGAAGCCTTGTCAAAAGAAGTTTTGATTTTGCTTTGCTAGGTCTTGATTTTAATGAAATTGAGTCTATTACAAGGAATCATTTAAATGCGATTTATTTATATATTAAAAAAAGTAAAAAATTTATCGATAATAAAGAGATTTTTACTGAACATTATATTATAGATAGTCATTTAGGGATGAAAGGTAAAATTGATGCTGTCATTATGGATCAGAAAAGTGTTCTTGCTATTGAATTAAAAACAGGTAAAAGTTGGAAGCGTAAGGCTAAAACGGGTCATGCATTTCAAGCTCAAGCGTATTCAATGTTGTTGAGTAACAAATATAAAGATAAAGAAGTGCTTTCTCCTCTTATTATATATTCAGGTGATTGTAAGTTTTATAACATGAAGCTAAATTCTCAAATTGATTTAGGAATGAAAGCTGATTTTAATTATGCAGAGAAATCAAATGTTATTAATCTAAGAAACAGGTTGATTTCTGCTGATATTTTGTTTAATGTTGATTATGATAATGAAAGATATAAAAAATGTGATAAATGTTTTTATACCTCAGTTTGCGATTGTATAAATAATGTAGATCTTAGTTTGTCAAAATTTAATCTGCCCCCATTACTTATAAATAGTTATCATAGTTTTTCAAGTGAGGAAAAGTCTTTCTTTAAACTTTTTAATACTTATTTAACAGAAGAATCGAGTACTATTAAAAAACAAATTGGTAGTTTTTTGAATAATGATTCATGCGTAAGAATCGAATTGGGAAGATGTGTTCAAGTTAAAGAAGTATTATTTTCAAGTAAATTTAAGATAAAATTAAAATGTGATAATAAATCAGATTTAAGAGAAAAAGATTTTTGTTTAATAAGTGATGAAAATGGGCCCTTAAAAGGTGAGTGTGTTCAGAGTATAATTTCTGATATTTCTGAAGATACAATTGAGCTAAAAATAAGCAAATCTTTAAAATTTATTCCTATATGGATAGATGCAATTAATTCAGAAGCAATTTTTGATAGGAATTATCCATCTATTTTCAATCTTTTAAATATACCTCATTTAAAAAGATTGAAAGAGGTATTAATTAATAGTTCTGTTTGTAGAGATAATGAGTTGATTCAAGTTGAAAATTTAAATAGTATTGTTGAGCTTAATGAATCTCAAAAAAAAGCTATTGCTTTAGCCTTAGGAGTCCAAGATTTTTTATTAATTCAGGGCCCTCCAGGTACGGGTAAAACTCTTACAATTGCAAAGATAGTTCAGCAAATGCATCAAAAAGGAAGGAAAATTATTTTATCATGTTTTACACACAGATCTATAGATGAACTAATAAGAAAGATTAATATCCATGCACCTGAGGTTGATTTTTATAGAATTGAGGAATTGCATTCAAATAAAAATATTGATGGAGATAGTTCTGATGAAAGTAATATTCGTGTGAAAGTTGAAAAAATTAAAAAAATTATAAAAAAACGTCCAGTGTATATTGGTACAACCTATGCGTGGCTATCAGGTAAATATGATGATTTGATTGGAAATCAATTGTATGATGTTGCTATTATGGATGAGGCTTCGCAAATGATTATACCAAATTCAATCGGAGTAATAAGATTAGCAGAATCATTTATATTGGTGGGAGACCATTTTCAGCAGCCTCCTGTTATTCAAAGTCCTAATGCTAAAGATTTAAATAAAACACTTTTTCAAACATTGTTCGAGAATGATAAAATACCATCAAATACAAAAGTTATGTTGGATACACAGCATAGAATGAATCCTGTTATAGGAAATTATATATCCAGAACTTTTTATGATAATGAACTTAAAAATAATAATTCTGTAACCTTTTCAAATATATATAAACCTGTGCAGGAAACATCGAAAGTTGGAAAAATATGCGATCCAAAGAATATTATAACCCTTGTTCATTGTAAGAGTGACAAATCAAATGTAGGTTCAAAATCAGTTGATGAGGAGGCAGAAGTTATTTTAGATGTAATAAACTTTTTAATTAATAAGGGTATTTCTACCAATAGTATTGGAGTTATTGCTCCTTATCGAGCTCAAGTTGCAATGATTAGAAGAAAAATTGAAATGTTCTATTCAAATAATCATAGTTTGATAATTAATTCAAAACAGATTGTTGATACAATTGACAGATTTCAAGGTGATGAAAGAGATATAATTATTTTCTCTATGTGTTTATCAGATCATATAAAATCGGATTTACTTAAAGATAAAAGAAAAATTAATGTTGCTTTATCTAGAGCAAAGAAAAAGTTGATTGTTGTAGGTGATTGGGATTTGGCAGATAATCATGAAACATTTAAATCCTTACTTGTTTATGTTGAAAAAAATAAAGATACCAAACTTGTAAGAATTTAAAATCAGTTTATTTAAATTAAAAGCATTGCCGAGATGATGAAATTGGTAGACGTGCCGGATTCAAAATCCGGTGTCCCTCGGGACGTGTGGGTTCGAGTCCCACTCTCGGCACTATAGCATGATAAAACGAATACATATACTTATTATTACTTTTTTTATTTTAGCGGTCACTATTAAGATGATACTAGATGTCTCAAAAGAAATGTCGCCTGATGGACGATTTGAAAATTATAAATGGTATATAGTTGAGTCCTCTGAGGTTTGGGTTAAAAATAGAAATAATGAGTTTTATAGTATTAATGAGGCGATTGACTGGTATGAGAGAAAAGATTTAAATGGATATGCCCCTAAAGATAAGTTCCCGGATTTCATATATGAAGAAATAAAGAATGCTATGAAGTTAACTTTTAATCAGTATTCTAACATTTATGATCCTGATAGTATTAAAATGTTAATATCTGATTACCTAGATACAAAAAGAAATCAGATTATCAGTAATATTTCAGTTAACAAATAAAATAATGTGACAAAAATTTAAAATGGAATTTATAGTTAATATATATGAGATAATAATTGGAAATACATTGTATACGATTGTTGCAGCATCTTTATTATTTCTAGTATGCTATGGAGTTATAAAAAAACTTTTTAAATTGACATTGATTATTGTTGTATGTACTATGATTTATTTAATATTCGTATATTTTTATAAGAGCCCTGAAGAAGCAGCTGACAAACTTGATCAAATAGGCTATAGCTTGGAAGAAACCATTAATACCTTTGAAGAGGCAGTTATAAACCCAATAATTGATTTAAAAAACTCTGAATTAATAGATACTGATAATTAAATTTATCACCTATTTTATAGCCTGTAACAAATTGTAAATCAGCTAACATTTTATCAATTATTTTCTTTAATGTATAGTATAGCACAAAAGGATATATTGTTATTATGAGATGCATACAAAAAATTTCAGTAGTACTTATTATATTTTCATTTA
>MDTB01106749.1_pt1 | contig 30287 bp, 31 predicted proteins | sample 811161 | NCBI WGS metagenome assembly MDTB01 (sample SAMN05326650, study PRJNA326480) | marine metagenome | isolation source: seawater | place: Mediterranean Sea | collected 2009 | reverse complement strand
TAAATCTTTATAAATTAGATTTTTTTTAATTTTTAAAACATTTTTTTTTTTTGAAATATTGCCAAGAATATTTTGGTAAATAAATTGATTCCAATAATCGTTGTTCGAATATTTGACAAATTCTTTGTGATCATAAGGTATAAAATCCTTGTAATCAAAATCTATTGAAATATTTTCAATGTTGTTAGATTTTTTTATACAACTATCAATATTTTGCCATCTCTCAAAAAAAATATGAGTAAAATTACCAAGCCATGGTCCAATTAATATTCTCCAAAATTCCAAGTTTTCCTCTATTGAATGATGTTCATTTAATTTGTGTGAAATTTGTCTTAATAATTTTTCATAAAGACTTTCAAGATAACTATAGTCTTTAAAAAGTTTTTTTTTGTTTTCCCATTTGTTTTTATTTATTGTAAAGTATTTGTAGCTTTCTTGAAGTTTTTTGAAATTTAAGACAGCAGACTCTGAGCATATTACTAGCTCGGAGTTTTTGTTTTTAGGCCAAGTCCTATCTAAAGGAGAAGTTATTAGAAATTTATTTTTCAATTTGAGATCTTTTAAAATATTATTTGATAATTTTAATTACTTTGATCTTTTCTCTTTTGCAGTAACTTTGAAAATTCATCTTTTTATTTTTGTGCACAATCATAATAAATTTTTTTTTGGAAGCATTTTGAGTTAAGTAAGTGATGCAACCTTGCTTTTTTAGTCTTTTGTTAATTGAAGATGTTGCGTATAGACCCCAACTCATTGCACAAACATCGTTAACTTTGTCCATAAAATTTATACTAAAATGTTCATTTTTTCTTAATTTAATTCTACCCACACTTGTAACAGTAAGATTTGTTTTTTTGTTTGCAATAAATTTTCTTTTTTTTCTTATAATTTTTGTCATTGAATTTCGTATTTTTTGATTAATTGTTTATTGTTCTTTAACCATATTTTTTTATTTTTATATTTTTGCAATGTTTTAGTAAAAGTTTTTAAATCAATATTTATAAATTTTATAAAATCATTAATAAAGTAATTAGATAATTTTACCCGATCATATTTTTTTACTAATTGAATTCCTTTTTTTCTTGATATTTTGTTATTTCGAATATCTTCACAAGCATGATCAGTTGCTCTTCCGTACCCAAACTTTAATAATTTGAAATACTGATGAATTCTATTTATTTTTTCATCTATTCCAACATACGATCTATATGTTCCTTCGGCGTTTCTCTTTAAAGATTTAAATCCAAATTTTTTCGCAATTTTTAAATTATTTTCTGAACTCCATTTAAAGAAGTAACTGCAAAAAACTGGATGGGTTTTTTTTAAATCTGTTATTGATGGCAAATCATACATCTTTAAATTTTCATAAGGTATTTTGAATAATTTGCTAAATTTTTTTGGGGTCATACCTTTATTAGATGCATAATTTTCAAACCATTTTAAGCTCATTTTTTTTTCATTTATTGAAGTAGATCCGCTATATTCAAGAGCAGCATTTTCTCCCAAAAGAGTCATTGGTACCTTTAATTCTATAGCAATTCTTATAGGTAAAGCATGTAACATACAGTGGCTCATTAGATCAGGGTCACCAAATTTTAAAAAGGAAATTCTTAATATTTTTTTATGTAATCTTAGGTCTGGTCTGTAAGTTATTAAATTTGCTCCCATTTTGGTTACTCGCGAGAGATTTTGATGACCAATAGTTGTTTTGATCCCGTAGTCAATGTTTACAGCCAAAATTCTTAGTTTCTTATTAAGCAAATGACTTATTTGCGTTATGCTATCTTTGCCTCCACTTACTGGAACACAAACATCGTAAAAAGGTGCCTTAATTTTTTTAATTTTTTTAATTAAAATATCGAATTCTTTTTTTCTTTTTTTCCAATCGATTTTATTTTTACTATTATTTTTTATATTCTTTTTTTCATGAAATATGCATGCTGAACATTTTCCATGTTTATCGAAATTTATGTATGGTTTTGTTTTAGGTAATAAACAAACACTACAATAATTGTACATAGTTAATCTATTTTTTTGAAATTATTAAAGTTTGAAAATCGAAAATTAAATTAGCTTTATTAAAAATTATTCTTCCAAATCCATTAAGCAATCGTGATATAGAACGCATAGGATCAGAGTTTTGATTCCCAATATTTTTAGGCAAATAAAATTTTTTAACTTTTAGATGATATTTTTTTTTTTTGAGATGTCTCTTAATGCTTTCAGTAGAGTAGGACGATAATCCGGTCATCCAATTATTTTCCTTTATATTATTATTTCTTAACTTAATTATTTTATCTATTCCACTAGAATTAAAATCTCCAAACAAATAAATTTTTCCCTTATTAGGATTTATTAATTTTATCATTTTATTTAGTGGATTTTTAAAATCGTCGAAGTAACCAAGAAATCCTGCAGCAACTATTATATCAAATTTTTTTTTTGTTTTAAATTTTCTAAAATTTATGTTTTTAAAACTCAGTTGTTTTTTTTTATTCAATAGTTTTGATTTTCTATTAGCAAATTTTATATTATTTTTGTCGTAATCAATTCCGTAAAATTTGGAATTTATAAATTTATTACTTAAATAAAAAGATAGGTCTCCATTACCACATCCAATATCTAGAATATCTAATTTTTCTTTATAACTATAATAATAAGCAAAGTTTTTAAGAAACTCACTATGGTAAAACCTTTTTCGAGTTTTTTTATAAACTTTATTTTGACAAGAATTTATCACTTTTTAAATATTCCACAAATTTATAAAATTTTTGTTCATCAAATCGTTTTTGATTTAAAAGTTTTCTTAACATGAATTGAATTTTAGCACTTACGTAAATTTTTTTTTCTGCAGATTTTTTGCAAATTTTAATTATTGAATTAATTACCTCAGTATATTTTGCGAATTTTTTATGATTAGTATGGTGATTAAAGTTTAATTTTTTTGTGAATTTAAATATTTTTTTTTTTGATAAATTTTCTTCTACCGATTTCGATACCAAATATCGTAAATCACCTTCACCAAATTGGATTTTATTATTCGTTATAAAAAGTTTTTCAGAAGTATCGTAACTTACCCCCCTTTTTAGTCTTCTTATTTTACAAGCTCCTAGTTCTCTAAGAGAATTTTCAAAAATTTTTGCTTTATAGGTTCTTAAATTCATAACTTTCCAATCGTCAAGATATTCAGCAATAAATCTGTTTTTATAACCTAGTTTCTTTAAATAATTTATTATCGTAGACTCTTTATATTTTCTTAAATTTTTTCTTAGTGTATAAATAATATTCCACCATATACCATCAGACCCATAAACATAAATCCAGCTTTGCCCTCCTGGTTTCAAAATTCGAAATATTTCGGATATTACTTTACTAGGTGTGTGAGTATGCATTATTACTCCATTACACCAAACAAAATCAAATGAATCATCTTTAAATGGAGATTTTTCTGCAGGTGATTGGATTGTTTTGATTTTAAAATTAAATTGTCTAAGTGTTTTTTTAGTTTTTAAAGTATTAATTTTAGATATATCCATCCCATGTAAGTTTTTTGCTCCATTAAGTGCCATAAACAGAGCTCCTCTTCCATTGCCACACCCATAGTCTAATGCCGTCTTTCCTTTAAATATTTTTTTAGGATTAAGATTATTTTTTTTAAATCTGGTTTTAAAAGGTTTAATAAATTCTATTATTTCTTTTTTGGAATATCTTTTAAATGTTTTACCAAACACCTCATTTGAATTGTTTCTTAAATTTTTTATTGATTTCATTTTTAATTACTCATTTCTAAAAATAATTTAGTACTTAAAAAAACAAAAATAAATTTACTAAAATGATTTTTTGATAAATCTTCATCGAATAATTTTTTAAATTCTTTTATATCAATGTAATTAAATATTTCAGAGTTAGAATCAAACAAATAATCAATTATTTCAGCTTTAGAAAAATCAATGAGTGATTTTATTGAGCAATTGAATCCTTTTTTAAGCCTATCTGTCCTGATATCTTCATGAAGTATTTCTTTCATAGACTCTCTCACTAGATATTTTGTATACCCATTATTAATAAGTAATTCTGGAGATAATGAAAAACAAAAATCAAATATTTGTTTATTCAAAAATGGAGATCTATTTTCAACTGAGTACATCATAGAGTTTAAATCCTCATTGTTAAGAGTGGGTTGAACTTGTTCATAAAAAAGTTCGTTTAGTCTTCTGTTAGAAAAATCATCTTGTGTGAAAAATTTTTCTTGAAATTTACTTTTATCTGGCGAAATAAGATATTTAGATAATGTTTGATTGTGGTCATACACATAATCTCTGTAATTCGGCTTATTAATAAATAGTTTATCATTTTTAAAAACCTCATTTCTAATTTTGGGCAAAACATTTTTTTTCCATACATCAATATGTTTATTCAAATTTTTTGAATTTTTTAGATATTGGAAATGAAATAAATAATGATCATAGTAACCAGAAAATAGTTCATCAGATCCAGTGCCAGAAATTGCAATTTTATAACCTGAACTACTTATGGATTTAACCAGACAAGATTGTAAATATTGAGATAATGAATAAACTGGACTATCGTGATATTTTATTAGATCAGTTAAATTTTCTATAAAATTATTTTTTTGAATGTGTATGATTTCATGCTCACAATTTAGATCATTTACAACTTTATGAACATTCTCTAATTCATTATATCTTAAATCCTCATCTATAATTGAAAAAGTTTTAATTTTGTTATTTAATTCTTTAGAAGCTATAGAGGCCAATGAGCCTGAATCTACTCCTCCACTTAAACAAAATGCAACGGGTACATCTGCTCTTATTCTTAATTTTACAGTGTCAATTAATAGTCTTTTAATTTCTTCAATTGCTTCTTTGCTTTTAATTTTTTTATCTATTTTAAATTTTGGTGTCCAATACTTTTTTATTTTGATATCTAAATTATTATTACATGATAAATTCTCTGAATAACCTAAGAGGTGAATATTCTTATAAAAAGTTTCATTATTTTTGAAAATTGGCTTTGGACCAAGAGATAGAAATTGATTGATTTTGCCTTTATTTATTTCAAATTTTTTATTTGATAAACTTTTGATAAAAGAAATCTGTGAACCAAAATATATACCTTCTGGCTGTATAGTGTAATATAGAGGTTTTTCAGCAAACCTATCTCTAGATAAAAAAATTTTTTGTTCTTTTTTATTAAAAATTGCAAAACTCCACATACCATCAAAATGCTCTACACATTTTTCTCCATATAGAATATAGGTTTGTAGAAGAACTTCTGTATCAGAATTTGTTTTAAATTTAATTCCTTTTTTTTCTAATTTTTTTTTAAGTTCTATGAAGTTATAAATTTCCCCATTAAAAATAATTGTATAATTATCAAGAGTAAAAGGCTGATTTGATCTTTCTTGAAGGTCAATTATACTCAGTCTGCTATGCAGTAAATAAACATACTTATCATTATTAATTTTTTTTTCTAAACTTTTAGAAAAATCTGGCCCCCTATTTTTCATCAAAGATAAAGTTTTGTCGATAAAATTTCTATCAATTTTCTTTGAACCTAAAAATCCTGCTATTCCACACATAATTATTTAATTTAATAATTCCAAATGTTTTAATTTTCCAAGTTTATTATTTATTTTAATAAATTTTTTTTTAGTTTTTACAAATATTTGTCTATTTTTTATAAATACCTGCCCCGCCTTTAAATTTGGAAAGTTTTTTTTCGTAAAACTAGATTTATAAATTATTACTTTTTTTTTATCATTCTTAAAAGAGTATGCTCCTGGATAGGGTTTTGTCTGTGCTCTAATAAAATTATAAACATCTATATCATTCATTTTTTTCCATAAAATATGCCCATCTTTTTTTGATCGTTGATTAAAGTATCTTGGTTTTTTTTTACTTTTACTAATGAAGGGATTTTTTTGATTTATCATTTTTAAAATTGAACTAAATAAAATTTTCGGAAATATTTTATTTGCGATTTCATGAACATCTTTAATATTATAATCTTTTTTTAACTTGAAAAATTTTTGAACAAGTAAAGGTCCACCATCAATTGTTTGATTTATTTTAATAATCGATAAACCAATTTTTTTTTCTCCATTTATTATTTGCCAATTTAAAGGAGATCCACCTCTATATTGCGGCAATGGGCCTGCATGTAGATTTAAAGTTCCAAATTTTGGAATATTAAATAAATTTTTTTTTATAATGTATGGAAACCCGCATAAAATGTATAGATCTGTTTTTTCTTTAAAAATTTTATTTTTTTTGTTTATTTTTTTTTTTTCTAGAATTTTATAGTTTATTCTTTTTGTCTTTAATATTTGTATTATATCTTTGTTTAAATTTTTTTTGGCTAATACTATTTTACTAATTTTAATTTTTTTTTTTTTTGATAAAAAATTAAAAACATTTAAGCCTCTCAAATTGTTAAAAAACAATATTATTTTAATTGGTTTCAAAATGAGTTGGAATATAATTATTTGATTTCAATTGTTACTTGGGATCCATTTTTTGAAAATGCTAAAAACTTATATTCTTTCTCATCAAATGCCTCTTGTAATGCCTTATATTCACCGACATCCCAGCCTGAAAAGTTATATAATTCATCAAATAGAATTATTGAGCCTTTGACTAAGTTTTTTTTTAATGTTTCTAAAACGAATTTCGTACTTTTATAAGTATCAAGGTCTATATGTATAAATGAAACTTTAGAGTTATTTTCCTCAAGGAATTTTTTTAAGGTATCTTGAACTCTCCCTTTTACTAAAATTACATTTTTTTCAACTTTTGGAGTTTTGCCCTTCAGGTCAAAATATCCTTTTGGATATTCACTACCTTCCCAGTCTTCGTTCAAACCTTCAAAAGAGTCAAAACCATAAATCTTTTTATTTCCCAACTTTTTTGCAAAAAAATTTATTGATTTTCCCTGAAAAACTCCAAATTCCAAAAACAAATTCTCCTCTTTATTGACTTTTAAAGCTTTTTTTATCGAATATTCTCTAATTTTATTTTCTTCTAGGAATATCGCTGATTTAAAGAATTTTTTAAAATAATTATAACTTTTTAATTCTTCTTCCTCTGTAAACATATTGTAAGCAGTAAAGTAAGATTTCTTGGGTTGAATAATAATATCTGGCATCATATGTTTTTTTAAAATATTCAATACTTTTTTTACAGAATGTAAAATGGGTAAAACTAAGAGTTTTATTAATTTAACTATCATGTTTTTTATTTTCTATAAAATAATGCCTTATACCAGCTTATATATTCTTTATAACCTTTATTAAGTGGCCATTTAGATTTGTAATTAATAAATTTTTTTGCTTTGTTTGTAGATAAAGTGCCTCTTTTTGGCATTAATTTATCTCTTTTAGTATATTCAACTTTTAAATTGGGAAAATCTTTTTTAAGAATTGCGATTAACTTATTTATAGGTTGAGCATTACCGTAAGTAATATTAAATATATTATTTAATGATTTTTTATTTTTAATTATATCAATAATACCAGCCACAAGATCTTGTATGTAGGTAAAATCTAGTTTTTCTTTTCCATCACCTTCAATGTAAATTTTTTTTTTATTGAGACAATTTTCTATAAAAATTTGTCCAACTCTTCTACTAATGCATCTCTCGCCATAAAGAGCTGAGGGTCTTACAATGGTATATGGTAATTGAAAAACTTGATTATAGGCTTTAATTATTTTTTCTGCTGAATATTTAAGTGCTGCATAAATCCCTAAAGGTTCACAGCTATCATCTTCGTTTACTATATTTTTTTTAAAATTTCCATAAACCATGCTTGATGAAAGAAAGATAAAATGATCGACTAACCCTCTAGAGTTATCTAAAGAATTTTCTAGAGTTCTAAGACTATGGTCAAAGGTTGAATGGGGATCTTTGTTTGATCTATTTGCGTGTGACACTGCAGCTAAATGCACTACTACACTGGGTTTAAATTCATTAAATACTCTAGATAATTTATTATAGTTTCTTGCATCGACTTTCCTGAGGGGAATTTTATGCATCTTAATCAATCTGATTCTTTCTTTAAGAATTTTCATTGAAAGCTCAGGGTGGGGCAAATTATTGGAATTTTTTTTTAAAGACTCTAAATTATTTATACTTAACCCATCAACTATCATTACGTTAGCTTTTAAAGATTTTAATTTTAACGCTAAATTGTGACCAATAAACCCTGCACCACCTACTATTAAGATTTTTTTATTTTTTATCATTTTATAATATGTGTCTAAAAGATTTCATTGGCCTCAACCCATCCAAAGGATCTGCTCTGTATTTTCTTTCACGCTTTTCCTCTTTCGAAATTTTTTTATAATGACTACCATTAATTTTTTTTTCATTATTAAGATATTCCATTAAATTTTTTATTTTATATGGTGACCAACAATGTTGACCTCCAATATTTTCCCATCCTTTTCCATCAATATCAATATGTAATTCAATATAATCAGCTTTTTGGTTTCTTACAGCAGAATAAATTAATAGATCATTAACAGTATGATCTGACCATCCTACTTCACAATTAAATTTATTTTTCAAAAATTTTATAGAGTTTAAGTTACAAGACTTAACATTTGCTGGATAAGAGGAGACACAATGGAGTAAACTGATTTTTTTACACTTATTTTTTTTTAAAATATCGTAAGATTTTTTTACCTCTTTCAAACTAGACATTCCCGTAGAAAGTATCACTGGTTTTTTTGTTTGGGCACAAGCTTTTAATAAATCTGGCCAAGCCATTTCGTAAGATGCTATTTTGTAAAAATCAACATATTTTTTTAAATACTCAACAGCATGTAAATCAAAAGGTGTGCACGAAAATTTTATTTTTTTTTTTTTACAATATTTTGAAATTATTGGAATAAATTCTTTAGGTAGCTCCCTTTTTGTTTTTTTTTGAGCAGTTTTGAACAATTTTTTAGCATCCTTTGAAAATAATTTATTAATTTTAAAAAGTTGAAATTTTATTGCATAAAATCCACTATTTTTTGCAAAATCAACAAATTTTAAAGCTCTTTTAAGATTACCGTTATGATTGCTGCATACTTCAGCTATAAATTTTGAACTAGATAAAGTTGTTTTCATATTACTCTTTGTTCGTTAATAATTTTTCTTATTTGCTTTTTGTAAAATTTACGTATTATTTGAAGAATTATTTGTAAAGTGTTTCTTATCATAAAAAAAGCATTTGAGTCTTTAAATTTAAATTATTTAAGTGCTAAGTAATTATTTTATTAATTTTAAAGGAAATAAAATCTAAGTTTTTTTTTGAAACGTGAGGGCCTATAGGTAAACAAATAATTCTATCACTAAATTGGCTTGCAATAACATAATGTTTTTTATTAATTTTGTATTTATCTCTATAAAATTTTAGTCTAGGGACTGGATGTGGATAATATATGCTGCTACCTATATTATTTTTTTTTAAAAAATTGATTATCTCGAATCTTTTAGAAGAAATTTTTTTTGATAGTAGAATTGAAAGACAATAGAAGCTTCCTTTCATATTTTTATTTAAATTTGGGACTACAAAAACATTTTTCAATTTTTTTAATTTTTGTTCTAGATATTTAAAATTAATAGAACGTTTTTTCAAAAAATTTTTAAACTTTTTGAGTTGTATTATTCCAATTGCTGCATGTAATTCACTCATCCTATAATTAAATCCTAATTTATCAACATCATATAATCCTGGATAAGTTCTTTGATCTAAACTTTTGTCATAACCAAAGGCCTTTTTTTTTCTTAATAATTTCGAGTATTTATTACTGTTTAAAATTATCATACCGCCTTCTGCAGTTGTAATGTGCTTAACTGGATAAAAGGAGAAAAAACCTGCGTCCCCAATTAACCCAACATGTTTTTTTCCAATTGTTGCTCCAAGAGCCAGCGCACAGTCTTCAAGTAAATATAATTTATATTTTTTTGCTAACACCTTCAATTTGTTCATATCAACTGGATTTCCAAGATAATGAACAATAGTAATTGCTTTTGTTCTTTTTGTTATTTTTTTTTCAATTAATTTTATATCTATATTGCCAGTTGGATATTCACTGTCTACAAAAATTGGTTTAGCACCAGTGAGTTCTACTGCATGAGCAGTTGCAACATGTGTTTGTGATGGTATGATTACTTCATCTCCTTTTCCAATATTTAATGAAAAATAAAATAAATGCATTCCAGCAGTGCAAGAGGACACTGTTATTGCATCTTTAGCTCCGGTATATTTCTTAAAAGATTGCTCAAATTCTTTTGATTTCGGTCCATGTACATAAATACCACTTTTTAATACTTTGTTAACTTCATTGATTTCTTTTGAATTAATTAAAGGTTTACCAAAATTTATTTTGTTTTTTTGTTTTTTATAAATATTCATTAATTTTAACCTTTTCCCATTTTTTAGATATTGTTGATTTTTCCATGACCAAACATGTGAGCATAGATAAAAAAATTTCTTTAGTGCTTGGATTATTATTTTTTTTATTATTCACCAAAGATAAAATATAAGAATTTAGTATTTTATTTTTATAATCTATGTCTTTACCAAAGTTTATTTGCTTTGGTTTTATATTTTCTCTTCTAGATTTATATAATAATATCTTATCTCTACTCACTTCTATTGTTCCTTTGGAACCAAATACTTTAAGTGTATGATGATGGGGAAGAACACAAGAAAAATTAGAAGTAACCTTGCCAGTTATATTATTTTTAAATTTTAATAAAGCAATGTTGTTATCATCATATTTATATGATGTTTTTTTAGTCATAACATTATTCCCAATTGATGTGACTTCTAATGGAAATGAATTAGTTAACCAAATCATTAGGTCGATTATGTGTATCCCACCTCCTTGTACAACTGAGTAAAAAGGTATTTTACCTCGCCATCCATGAGTTAATTTGTTAATTCTTCCGTAGTTATACTCACCTTCAATGCTGTATATTTTCCCTATAATATTTTTTTTAACCAATTCTTTTACTTTTTTAAATTTTGGGTGATATCTTAAAACAAAATTTGATGACAATTTTATATTTGATTTTTTAAATAGCTTTGTAATTTTCGAAAATTGACTCATAGTTTGACACATCGGCTTTTCTACAAATATATTTTTATTATTTCTTATGGCTTGGACTATATGTTTGTAATGATAATTATCATATGAAGCAATTGAAATTAAATTTATCTTTTTATTTTTAAATATTGAATTTAAATTCACTTTAAAACTAGTATTTAACATTTTAGCATATATTTTTTTTTTTACATCTATATCTGAGATACTAATTAATTTTACGTGTTTGTTATTTTTTAAGACTTTTGCGTGATTTAACCCGAAGCCAAGACCAATAGTTGCTGCGTAAACAGATTTACTTTTTTTAAACATTATAAATTTTTTTATTTTGAATTTTTAATACTTTATAATTAAATTTATCCAAGATATCTCTATGATTAACAATAATTAGTGTTTTACCATCTATCTTGGAAATACTTTCATATATTTTTTTTTCTGTTTGAAGATCTAAAGCGTTTGTAGCCTCATCTAATATTAGAATTTTTGAGTCTTTATATAAAGCTCTTGCTATACCAATTCTTTGTCTCTGACCTCCTGATATATTTGAACCAGTCTCTCCAATTACAGTGTTCTCTTTTTGCGGCAATCTATTAATAAAACTACTCAATTGTGATATTTCAAGACAATATTTAAAATATTTTTCATTAAATTTATCTTCATTGTTGTCTAAAATTATATTATTTTTAATAGTGTCATCAAATAAGTAAATCGACTGGGGAATATAACTAAAATTATTATACCAATTAAAATTTAAATTATTAACTTTTTTGCTATCAATAAATATTTCTCCTGAAGTTGGATTTTGTAATCCTAAAATTATATCTATCAGTGTTGACTTACCTGATCCAGTTTCTCCTTTAATAATAATTTTTTCATTTTTTTTAATTTCTAAATTAATTTTTTCCAAAACATATTCATTTTTTCCAGGATATTTAAAATAAGCATTTTTTAGCTCAAAGTTTTGATGCAAATTAATTGATTGTATTTTTATAGCTTTGGCCGAAGAGACTTTTGAATAATTTATATATTTTTTATAATACTCTATTGGATCCTTTGAAAATTTAATCGTGTTAAGTGAATTTAAAACACTGTTTAAATGAGGTATAATTTTGATTGCTGAAACACCAAATACACTTAAAAGCGCTATTATTTTAGTAGTAGCAAAGTTATTTAGATATAAGAAAAAGATTAAAATAACTACAATTAATACAATTAAAACCTCGGAAAAAAGTCTTGGCAATTTGCTTAGGAATACTCTTAAATGATATGGTTCAACTATCTTTTTTGATAGCTTCTCATACTCATTAATAAATAAATAGTGCTTTAAAAAAATTTTAATTTCTTTAATACCGCTAAAACTTTCCTGTAATCTTTTAGTCCTTGCAATTTCAAGGATTTGTCTTTGCTCGCCTATTTGTTTGTTTTTTTTTGATGTTAAAAGATAAAATATTGATCCGGTAAATAAAAAAATGGAAGAAGTAATTGTAAAACCAAGTGGTTCAATAATCATTAAGAAAAGTAAGATGCCAAAAATAAAAATTAAGCTTTGAAATAAATTAAATAGAGAGGATATGGCGTCTCTTACTATTATGTTATCCGTTCTTACTCTTGTAATTAAATCGGCTGTATTATTTTCTAAATGGAAAGTATATTTTTCATTTATCAATTTGCTAAATAAAATTTTTGAAATTGTCTCTTGAATATTAATTATAAATTTGCTCTCAAGCCAATAAAATATTGTAAAAATTATATTTTTAAATAAAATTAAAAATATTAGGCATGAAAAAATGAAAATAGAAAAATTTATACGATTTTTAAAATCTATAAATGTTAAACTTTCTAAAAAATTAAATTTCTTATAAAAATCAGGATCGTTAATACTGTAAATAACAGGAAAAATTGATCCAATACTTAAGATTTCTAAAAATAAAATAAAAAAACCAAAAATCATTAAAAAAATAAATTTTTTTTGCTCTCCTGAATTCATTAAAGACCAGATATCGCTAATTTTTTTCATATAATTTTTTTTTAATAAGATATTCTAATATTTTAAAAGACGAAACTTTAAAAGGATCTTTAAAATTTTCGAAAAAATTTTTCATGAAGATGTAATCTTTATTCGTATCAATTGTTATTCTTAGTTTACTTAAATTTTTTTCTTGTTTTAATTTTTTTATAAAAAAATTGATATATTTTTTCTTATTTTCATATATTTTAAGCGTTACATGTTCTAAGTGTTTTTTAGTTAGTTTTAATTTATTAATTTTTAATATTTCTTTTACTGTAAAAATTTCTAAGGTAAATCCTTTCGGTAAAAAATGTAACTTATGATTTATTTTTAAATAGTTAATTTTTTTATTTTTAATAACTTTTGTAAGAAAATTTATTAAATACCCATCTGGTATTATGTTGTCTGCAGTGGCTCTTACAATAAGTTTGTTATTTTCAAAATTATATTTTTTTATAATATCTATATATCTAGAATAAACATTGTTTAAACTGCCTCTGAAATAAGCAAAGTTATTTTTTTTTAATAATTGAATTAGTTTGTCATCACTTTTATTTTTTGATGTCGCAACAATCACTTTGTGACCTTTATTAGCTAATCTTCTAATACATAAAATAATTATAGGTATATTGTTAATTTTCTTTAACGCTTTTCCGGGTAATCTTGTAGAATTAAATCTTGATTGTATTATTACTATCGGTTTTGACATAAATAGTTTTGTTAATTGTCTAAGAAATTTGTGTTTTAAATAAATGTTTTAAAAAGTGATATAATATTTTGGCAATTTGTTTTTATCAAACTCAGATTTAAAGAGACCAATAATTAAAAGTGTTTTTTATTTTTGTATCTGTGATCGCTCCTTTTATATCCATTACCAAACTTTTTTTCCTATTTATCAAAATATTATTTACTTTTTTAAAATTAAATTTTGAAAATTTTTTGTGTGGAACTGCTAATATTATAACATCAAATTTATTAATTTTTGAATTTAACTCAATATCTTTTTTAAATTTCAAATCGCTTTTTTTTAAGAATGGATCAAAAGCATAAATTTCAAATGCTTTTTGCTTCGATAAAATATCTATAATATCAAAGACTTTGCTATCTCTAGTGTCATCAATATTTTCTTTAAAAGTTAAACCAAAAATTCCAATTTTAATTTTTTTCTTTACTTTAAATATTTGATTAATTTTTTTTATAGCGATTTTACCAACATACTTTCCCATATTTTGATTTATTGTTCTCCCTGATAAAACTACTTTTGGATTATAATGATTTTTCTTTGCCTTATAGGCCAAATAATAAGGATCAACTGATATACAATGCCCTCCAACAAGACCTGGTGTAAAGTTTAAAAAATTCCATTTAGTCTTAGCTGCTTCTAAAACTTCTTGAGTATTAATATTTAATTTTGAAAGAATTATACTTATTTCATTCATAAATGAAATATTTACATCGCGCTGAACATTTTCCACTATTTTAGACGCTTCAGCAACTTTAATGCTGCTCGCAATATGTAAGTTTGCTTTTATTATTTTTTTATACAATTTATAAATGTATTTTGAAGTTTCTGGTGTGCTGCCCGAAACTACCTTATTTATGTTTTTTAAATCATTTTTGTCACCTGGGCTAATTCTTTCAGGGCTGTATCCTACAAAAAAATCTTTATTAAATTTTAAATTAGAATATTTTTCAAGAATTGGTACACAGATCTCTTCTGTGAGTCCCGGATAAACTGTAGACTCGTATACAACTAAATTATTTTTTTTAAGAATTTTGCCTATTAAAATACTGACATTTTTTAGATGTTTTAGGTCTGGTATCTTTTTTTTGTTAACTGGTGTTGAAACAGTAACGATAAAAATATTAGAATTTTCTAAATCTTTTTTTTCACTAGTGAATTTTATTCCTCTTTTTTTATTTATTTTGATTTTTTTAATTTTTAAGGATTTTTTTAAACTGTCAATTTTTTTTTTATTAATATCAAATCCGACAACGTTAAATTTTTTAGCAAATTCATTTAACAAAGGTAAACCCACATAGCCTAGTCCTAATATAGCAATTTTATTAGATTTAAATTTCATTTAATTTTACTTAATTATAATAATTACAATTTAATAAAAGCTCCGCACTTTGCAAAAAGTCAATTTTACATCTTAAATTTTTCTTCATTTATTTTTTTATAATGGGCTAAATATAAATTCGTTTTTATTAATAGTAGATCTTAAATTGCCCATCATAATACTAAGTTTATTTTTTTGTAAACTTAGTACTTTAAATATTTTGTTAGCGAAAGAACCTGTTTCAAATCTGTAGAATTTATTTATTTCAACTTCAAATGTAGCTCTTGTAATATAACCATCGCTATTTTCTATTTTTTTTAAATTATTAACAAAATTTTTAATTTCTAATTGTGAGTAATTAAATCCATCTAATAAGTATTTTAAACCAATAAAATATTTAATTTTACTTAACGAACTTTTCTGCTCAAAACTCTTATGAAAACAAAATAAATAATCATCTAATAAATTAATTTCTTTTTTTACTAATTTATTTTTATTAAATTTTTCTATTAATAATAATGGTCGATAGATTACACAATCTGTACCGAAGGAATCTTTTAATTGTTTTTGTAAAAGTTTATATTTTTTTTTATCAAACTTAATTATCGTCCACATCTTGCTTAAGCTCCTTTTTTAATTCATCGTACTCTTTCATTTTTTTTTTCATGAAATTTATTGTGAGTTTTGTTTTTGTCGCAATCCCAGCTGGGGTAAGGACGTAGAAATAATTTATTTTGTTTGGATTTTTTTTAAAATTTTCAATTTTTACTAAGCCCTTATTTTGCAAGGCTTTTATACAGTAATTTAATTTTCCTAAACTGAAGCCGAGTTCATCTGCTAACTCTCTTTGAGTAGAATTAGGTTTTTTCTCAATTTTTCTTAATATTTCGAAATGGTCTTGATTATCACTCATTTTGTTCAATCTTTGAACAATATACGTTCAATATTTGTACAGTAAAGATTAAAAATTGTTTTTTATGCAATGAATCAACAGAAAACACCAAATATAGTGTATATTTTGATAAAATATCCATTTTAGTTACACAAATTAAACATTTTTTTGAGTAAAAAATTTCAAAATGAACAAACTTCATAATATGCTTAGAACACTTATTTCATGTAGATACGACTTATTTTTTCCTAAGAAATCTGACGTTGTAATTTGGGGGGCGCCGAGATTTATTAAGCTTCTAAGAAATAAAAAATACATTCCAGTAAAAAAAAAAAATAAGTTTAATTCATACATGGGGTGAAAGTATAAATTTAAGTATTTTATTAAAATGTATTTTAAAGTTCAGATTAAATCTTTTGAGTTATTCAGAAGAGTATTTAAAATATACTAAGCCAAAAATAATCATATCATTTTTGGATAATTATGAAACATTTTATAAATTGAAATCTGAAAAAAAACAAAAAAAAATTCTAATTCAAAATGCATGGAGAAGTGGCGAACAAAAATTTTTTGAAACAAAAGATTTAATTTTAAAATCAAATGTGGACTATATTTTAACGCAAAATTACCCTATTAAAAAAAAATATCAGAGTCTTTGTAAAGCTAATATCCGTCCAATTGGATCTTTTTTATCTAATAACTCGAACCATAAATATAATAAAAAAAAATTTGATATTTTATATGTATCTACTTTTAGAAATAATAGAAAAAATATAATAATAAATAAAAATATTTCCTTAAGTGATTATATTAATGCAGAAACAAGATTAATAAAAAATATATTTAAATACTGCAAAAAGAAAAATATAAAATTTTGTATTTTACCAACTAATCCAAACAAGGGCCAAGAAATTGAAGAAAAGATATTTTTTAATAAATTGCTCGGAAAAGAAAAAAATTGGAGCCTCCTAGCGAGAAAGACTGACGATTTTAATTATGCATATGATATTATAGATCAATCTAAAGTTGTTGTAGGTATTGACTCAACTTTACTTTACGAATCTTTTGGTCGTGGAACAAAAACGATTTTTTTTGACATAAGGCCAAATAATAGTTTTCTTAAAAAGAGAAGACATTTTGGCTGGCCAAAAAAATTTAATCAAGAGGGTCCTTTTTGGTCTAGTATTAATAAACCATATAAAATTCATAAATTAATTGACAAAATAAGCCTAATGGATAATCGGGCTTGGAAAAAAATTAGATTTAAATATGAAAAAGATTTAATGGTAACTGATAAAAAAAACTCTATTTTAAAAAAAATAATTAAAAAATATTTAAAATAAATTTAGAAAATAAGTTACAAGTAAAAATTTACTTAAGCTAAATTTCTTTTTCACCAATAACTTATGTTTTATAAAAATTCATTTGTTTCTTGTTGCTATTTCCTAAAGGCTTTTCGTCTAATATAAATAAGTGCTGATCTCTTTTTGGATTTTCAAAATATTTCCATTTTCTTTGAAAGTTAGATTTTAAAAATCTTGCATTTGCCGTCCTTCCGTCAAATAAAATTATTGTTCCTGGAGTTAAAAAGTTTTCAAAACTGAATATATCTGAATTCATAGGCATCATTTCATAATCAGAAATTGTTAGATTGTTAATTTTACCTTTTATATTAAATTGATCTGGACCATCTACATAAATAAAGTCAGGATTCACTCTTGGATGATTGGTAAAGTGAGAGCAAATTTTTCTATTAAACTTAGTCATTTTATTTTGACTGTAATGGAAAGAAACGTAATTTTTGTAGTTTTTTATATATTTTTTTACTCTTTTTTCAGAAATTTTCAAAAACTTTTTCTCGTTGTCTACAACTGTTAAAAAAAAAAATTTTTTAAATCTTAGCTCTTTAATTTTATGTCTATATTTTTTTTCATTTAATTTAAGTGCGTGTGAGATAACCAACGATGACCAACCAGTTCCGTACTCTAAAATATTGACCCTTTTATTGAGTATAATTATTTGATGTAATCTGTACAAATCCTCTAGTTCTGGCTTATAAGTATTCTTTTCAAATCTCATATCTTTTTTTAATTTGTTATATTTATTTTCATAAATTAAAGCTTTTAATCCATTATTTAAAAAATACTTTTTTATTTTGTTAATGGTCTTTTTTTTTGGTAATTTAATAGGAGCTCTCAATTTGTGTACCTCCAAAAGTAAATTTAAATTTAGTAAAATTTAATTTTTTTTTTCTTAAATATAAAATTGATTTTTTTAAATTATTGCTGACCATTAAAAAAAACCCTCCTCCTCCAGCGCCAATTAATTTTCCTCCAATAAAACTATCATCTTTAATTAATTTTAAATATATTTTATCAATTTTTGAATTAGAAATTTGTTTTGACAATTGTTTCTTTAATTTCCAATGATAGTGAAAAATTTCTCCTATTTTTTTATAATCACCATTTTTTAATGAGCTTTTCATTATTGGTACTAATGATCTTATTGCATCATAAACCTTTATTGTTTTTTTTAAATTTACTTTTTGTGAGGAAATTACTTTTGATGAATTTCTCAATTCTTTTGTAAAAACCAAAATAAATTTTTTTTCTAAATTTTTAATAATATTTTTTCCAATTTTGATAGGTCGCGTATTGAAATTTCCTTTTTTACTAATTTTTATTTGTTGTAATCCTCCGAAGCTAGCTATTATTTGATCTTGCCAACCACCTGTATAGCTAAGAATTTTTCTTTCAATATGAAACGCTATTCTAGCGATTTTATTTTTACTGATTTTTTTTTTTTTAAAAATTGAAATTGCTTTTATCAAACCTACTATTAATGCACTGGATGATCCTAAACCTGAGCTTGTAGGCAATGTAGAAAAAGTACTAATTTGAACTTTTTTTTTTATTTTAAAATACTTAAGAACTTCTCTTATTATCTCGTGCTTTACTTTTTCAATATTATTTGAAAATTGTGTAGTAGTAGTTTGTATAAGAATTTTGTCATCAATTGGTCTTTCTGCGAACAAAACGAACACAAACTGATTAAATGTTGAAGTTATTAATTCACCACCTTTATTCTTATAATAGAAATCTAAGTCAGTTCCCCCTCCTGCTAAAGGTATTCTAAACGCTGTACGTGTAATAATCATCTTTAGAATTAAATTTTAAATCCAGCTTTTTTTGCATCATCATAAAAACCTTTTACTGTATCTAAAGAAAATTCTTCAGGAGATTTACCAAATAAACTGATTTTTTTTACAAGGTTCGGAGTCATAGTGATTATATCTGCACCCGATTTTTCAGATGTGATTAAATCATAAGCCATTCGGCAACTTGCCCAAAGGGAAAAACAATTTGAGTTATCGTGAATATAATCTGACATCTCTTTAAAAAGATATGCTGCATCTAATCCAATGTCATATATCCTTCCGGAGAAAATCGATAAAATATGTTGCTTTTCCTTTATCTCATTCAAAATATTTTTAATTTGGTCAAGGGTAAATATCGCTGTGATATTTAATTTTATATTTTCATCTGAGAGTTTTTTAATAAGCTCAATTGTACTCTTACCATTAGTATATGTTATAGGTATTTTTACAAAAATATTTTTTCCTAATGCATTAATTTTTTTTGCTTGATCAAAACAAGTATCATGATCATCAGCAAATACTTCTATTGATATTGGTTTGTTGTTCGTTTCTTGGATAATCTGTTTAGAAAATTCCATATAATTGGTTGCTCCTAATTTTTTAAACAAAGACGGATTAAAAGTAAAACCATCAAAATTCAAAAAATTTTTGATCTCATTGATATCAGGACCGTCTACGTATATTTTAACTTTTCGATTTTTCATTTTTAAATTCTCCCTCCAAACACATGCAAATACAATGAAGAATAGACATGTGGGCTTCTTGAATTAAAGCTGTAATTTTACTTTCAACGACTATATTAATATCTGATTTCTCTTTAAGTATTCCACCAGTTTTACCAATTAAGGAAATTACCTTAATGCCATTTTTTTTAGCTTCCTCTGCAGCATATACCAAATTCATTGAGGTATTAGCTTCTCGATTTCCACCACCAGTAGAAAGCAAGATTAAAATATCTCCAGACTTCCCATTAGCCTCAACTTGTCTTTTGAAAAAAGTATCAAAACCAAAATCATTAGACCATGCGGTTATCGCAGCTGGATGTTTAGATAGACATTCGGCAGAAATAGGTCTTCTATCAGGATCGCTAAAAGTACAAATGAGCTCACCTGTAAAATGCTCTGCGTCTGCACACGATCCGCCATTTCCAGCTACTAAAACTTTATTATTTGTTTTTTGAGTATTAATTATTAATTCTACGATTTTTAAAATTTGGTTAGTATGACTTTCCAAGTTCATAATTGTTTTGGAGCTATTTTGAAAATGGTCTTTAATAATATTTTCCATATTAGATTATTTTCTTTTCGAAAAGATATTTGGCATATAGTAAATCAGTTTTATCATCAATATCAACATACATTTGATCAACCAAAAAGGGAATTGTTTTTTTGCTATGAGTTGTTTTGTTCAATTCTAAATTTTTTTTGCTGATTATATCAATAAGTCCATTTGGAATATAAGTTCTTTCATAAGACTGTCGTGGTTTATTCAATTTATTTAAATCAAAATCTTTTTTTTTAATAGAGCATAACTTACCATTTATTATACGCATCATTTTATATGCTGGTTGCACCATTTCTGATACTGATCGCATTGTCTGAAAATCATTTTTCTTTTTTTTGAAAAAAAACTTTATTCCCTTTTCAATAATTTTATTTTTTCTAATAGGAACAACAGGACTTAAATGAGCAAAAAAATTTGGTGTATCTATGTTATTTTTATAAAAATAGTTTAACATATAAACATACAGTTCATTGTCGGTTGACTTATCTTTAGAAATATTTTTAGGTCTGATAAATGGTATTTCTGCTCCATATTTTTTTGCTATCTTGGCATACCTTTGAGAGTCAGTTAAAACTAAAACTTTCTCAAACATTTTGCTTTTTAAAGCACTATCGATAGTATGAGCTAATAATGGTTTTTTATTTAATAAAACTATATTTTTATTTTTAAGGCTTTTGGATCCAGATCTTGCGGGTATTATTGCCCAAATTTTTGATTTTTTCATTTTATCCTTTTTAATAATTTTAAAATTTTTTTATGTATTACTTTGTTTGAAGAAACTAAAATATCGCCACTACCTGAGTATTTATTTCCAGACCAATCGCTAATTACTCCCCCGGAATTTAATATTATTGGTATTAAAGGTTTTATATCAAACGGTTTTAAATTAGCTTCTAAAATTATGTCAATATTTCCTTCAGCAAGTTTGCAATAATTGTATGCATCAGCGCCTGTAATTTTAAAAAAAGATTTATATTTTTTAAAAAAATTTAACAACTTTAAATTTTTAATTGTTCTAAGAGTATTTATTACCATTTTACTCTTTTTTAAATCTTTTACGTTTGAAGTTTTGATCTTTTTTCTTTTTCCGTTTGAAAAGACGTAAGATTTATTGCTTTTTGTAATATAATATTTTTTTAAAATAGGAAAATAAGCTAAACCAATTCTGTATTTTTCTTCAATTTCAAGTCCAACTAAATGTGAAAAAGTTGGCATACCTATTAAAAAGGATTTAGTACCATCAATTGGATCTATTACCCATTTAATCTTTTTTTTCTTATAATCTTTTTTTCCCTCCTCACCATCTATTCCATGATCAGGAAATTTTTTATTTATTTTATTACTAAGTTCTTTTTGTATTCTTAAATCATGAGCTGTGACTGGATCAAATTTTTTTTTAGCTTTTGATCTAGAATTAATTTTCCTCACAAATTGGAGTTTTTTTGAATTTTTATTAAGATATGGAATAATATTGTTAAATATAAATTTTTCGTAATTAAATGTGTTTCTTTTCATAAATTAGCTTATGTTCAATAATTGAACATTAAACCTAATTGTAGTATAATTCAATTTAATTTTTACAAATTCAGGGTTTTTGAATTATAAAACAACATTATATGAATATACTGTTTTTAGGACTAGGTTCCATTGGACAAAGGCATCTTAGAAATGTTTATAAAATAAATAAAAAAACTAATTTTTTTGCAATTAGAAAAAAATATTTTACACCTCTACTTACAAATAAAAACCAATCTATACGTGGTGATATTGAAAAAAAATATAAAATTAAAGTTTTTAAAAGTTTAAAAGATTTTAAAAGAGAAAAAATTAATATAAATGCAGCTTTTGTTTGTACGCCATCGAAATTTCACATCGATGAAACAATTTGGCTGATGAAAAATAATATAAATGTTTTTGTGGAAAAACCCCTAGGTTCAAGCTTAAAAAATATACAAATATTAAAAAAATTAATTGCGTCAAAACCAAAAATTTTAAATATGATGGGATACCAGCTAAAATTTAATCCTATTATTTTAAAACTAAAAAAGATTTTAGAAAAAAAAATTATTGGTGACGTCTATAATATTTTTATAAGTCATGGAGAACATATCGACGATTTTCATCCATATGAGGGATACATAAATTCTTACGCTGCTAGAAAAGAGCTTGGTGGTGGAGTGGTATTAAGCCAGATTCATGAGATTGATTATTTAATATTTTTATTTGAAAAATATAAAATTAAAATCGTAAATTCTATTACTTCGTATTTGTCAGATCTAAAACTGAATGTTGAAGATAATTCAGTTTCAAATCTTTTGCTATTAAAAGGAAAGAAAAAAACTCTTTGTACCGTATATTTAAATTATTTTGAAAGACCAAAAAGAAGACAACTTTTATTAATTGGCAAAAAAGGGAAGATAGAATGCGACTTAAATCAAGGTAAAATTAAAATATTCAAAAATAGAAAAATAAAAGAATTCAATTTTAAGTTTGATAGGAACGATATTTTTATAAAACAAGTTAAGTATTTTTTAGAAAGAGTAAAAAATAACAAAAAAATTGAAAATAAATATAATGTAGTTAATGGAATAAAGTCACTGCAACTTGCCTTAAAATTAAAATCAAATTTTTTATGAAAGTTATAAAAAAATATAATAAGGTGTTTATGTCATACGTAATTGGTAGATTTTCAAAAAAAGTTGGCGACAAATATCAACATTTTCCTATTGATAATTGGCAAAGAGATATAACTTTGGCAAAAAAATTTGGATTTAATGGTATTGAATGGATAATATCAGATTACTCAAACCCAATCTTTAATAAATTTTTTCTGGGTCAAATTAAAAAAGAATTAAACAAAAAGGCCATAAAAATATCGTCGATTGCACTAGATCTTATAATGGATGAACCACTTCACAAAATTAATCAACTTAACTTATATTGGTTAATAGAAAAAATAAAATTAATACAATCGGAAATTAAAATATATAGAATTAATATTCCAATTGAAGAAAGAGCTAGATTTAGAAATAAAAGTGAAAAGAGAATTGCGATTAAAAGATTAAATTATATTTTGAGAAATTTAGAGAAAAATTCCAAAATTTCCATAGAAACAGATATTAATCCAAGAAAGTTAAAAGACTTTTTTAAATCAAAATACATTAAAAACCTCGGTCTACTTTTGGACATAGGCAATACAAGAGCTAATGGCTATAAGATTGAGGATTATTTTAATCACTTTAAAAGTAAAATTTATGGTTTTCATATTAAATTTAGGAGTAAAAACCATGGTAATTCAAAAGTTATCCCTTTAAAATTCAGAGAATTAAATATGCTAAAAGAAAACATAAAAAGTTTAAAAAATTTACAAGATATTACATTTCAAACATATAGATCTCGTGATAATTTTATTTTAGACATGAAAAATTCAATACAAAATTACAATAGGATTATCTCTGAATAAATATTGTCTAATAACTGGAGCTGGAGGATTATTAGGATATTATCACTCTGAAGCATTAATTGAGGTGGGATATCATTTAGTATTAGTTGACATAAAAAAAAGTAATTTAGCTAAGACAGCAAAAGAACTTCAACGAAAATTCCCCTTTGCGAAAATCATAGCTAAAATATGCGATATAACTAATGAAGAAGACATTTATAAGTTATTCAAAAACCTCAAAAAAAACAAGATTCATATAAAATGTCTTGTAAATAACGCTGATATAAATCCAAGGATGATGGGTAATAAACTTAATGCTAAACTAGAAAACTATAGCTCAAAAAGATTATTAAATGAGATATCTGTAGGAATAGTAGGAACATTTAATTGTTGCAAAGTTTTTGGACATGAAATGTCAAAAAAAATGGGTGGAATTATAATAAATATTTCATCAGACCTTGGAATTAATGCGCCAGATCAAAGGGTTTATCACCGCAGTGAAATTTTTTCTAAAGTAAAGAATTTTAAGCCTATTGGTTATTCAATATCAAAACACGGTATTACAGGAATTACAAAATATATATCTACGTATTGGGGTTTTAAAAATGTAAGATGTAATTCTCTAGCTCTAGGAGCTGTATTTAATAATCAACCAAAATTCTTAGTAAGAAATGTTAAGAAAAGGATACCTTTAAATAGATGGGCTAAGAGAAGTGAATATAAAAAAGCAATTCAATTCTTGTCAAGTGAACACAATTCATACATGACGGGTCAAACATTAGTAATAGATGGAGGTAGAACAATATGGTAAAGTTTAAAAAAAAATACTTAGACAAATCTGAAGATCCTTATTTTATTTCAGAAATTGGAATTAATCATAATGGATATTTATCAATGGCTTTAGAAATGATCAGGGAGTCAAAAAAAGCTGGTTTTAATGCAGTTAAATTTCAAAAAAGAGATGCTAAAGATTTATTAAACTTTAATATAAAAACTAAAAAACCCATTGGCTATCTAAGTAAAAATAAAAGAGATATTCCAAAAAAATCTTTGAAATTTGGTAATTGGGTTTATCCAGATGTAAGATTAGAATTAAAAGAAAAAGATTATAAAATTATTAAATCATATTGTAGAAAATTAAAGATAGATCTTATAGTTACGCCTTGGGACGAAAAAAGTATGGATTTTGTAAAAAAACTAGGTGTAAAAGCAATAAAAATTGCAAGCATAGATGCGAATAATTTTCATTTTTGTAACTACGTTGCTAAACAAAAATTACCAACAATCATTAGTTCAGGAATGTGCACTTATGAAGAGCTTAAAATAACAAAAAAAATATTTGAAAAGTTTAAAACTCCGTATATGTTTTTACATTGTACTTCTGCATATCCTTCAGATGAAAGAGATAAAAATTTACTTTGTATTCCTGAATTAAAAAAAATATTGAAATCGGACATAGGTTTTTCTGGTCACGGAATAGGTATGGCTGGATCTGTAGGGGCTGTTGCTTTAGGTGCAAACGTAATTGAAAAACATTCTACATTAAACAAAAAAATGGCTGGTCCCGATCATGCTGCCTCATTAGAGTTTCATGTTTTAAAAAATATGATTAATCTAACAAAAAAAGTCAGAATTAGTTTAGGAAAACCATTAAAAAAACTGCACAAATCTGAAAAAATATTACAATCTATATTATCTCGTAGAATAGTCGCTAGATTTAATATTAAAAAAGGAGAACGTCTTAATTACAAAAATTTAAAACCAGTATTAGTTTATAATGGTTCAGGTTTGAGAACTAATGAGTTTTATAAAATATTGAACAAAAGAGCTAGAACCAACTTATTAAAAGGTCAAGTTATTAAATCTAATCATTTTTAACAAAAAACAATGGCACAAGATCTCAAAAAAATTTAAAAATGATGTTATGCCATATGATGTTAATAACTCAATTCTTAAAAAATATTTAGAACCTTTATTATCTAAAAAATATAAATCTTATGATTAAAACTCAACAAAAGATTAATTTATTTATTACATCTTTAAAATAGAAATTATACTTTTTTTAGTATAAGCATGTATTTGTGAATAATTTAGACTTCATCTTAAACGAACAAATACAAATAAATCTGGTTACATTTGTAGAAGGACTTGTACTTGCGGCATTTTTAAGTTTATTAATTCAAATAACATACATAAAATTTTCTAATGCCTTATCAAATAAGTATGATTTTTCAAAAAATTTCATCATCTTAGGTCTCACAACTACCTTAGTAATCACCATAGTAAAATCTTCGCTAGCTTTATCATTAGGTTTGGTGGGTGCTCTATCTATAGTTAGATTCAGAGCTGCAATAAAAGAACCGGAAGAATTAGTTTATCTTTTTTTAATAATTGCTACGGGTTTAGGATGTGGTGCCGGTCAATTAAAAATTACATTAATAGGAATTTTAGTGGCTATCACAATCATCATTATTTATAGTTTTTTTTCTAAAAAAAATTATTTTATAAAAGAAGAAGTTGTTAATTCGAGTATTATTTTTAGTAAAAGAATTTCAGATGAAGAAATTAATGAGATAATTAAAAAAATTAAGCCTTTTTGTAAATTTATAAAATTTGTATCCCTCTCTTCTGCGGAAGATCAAACCACTTTAAATCTTGATCTTGAACCAAAAAATTTTGATCAAATAAATAAAATTATTGATGAAATAAAAAAACAAGATAATAAAGTTAAAGTAATGTTTGCAAAAAACAATGCTCTTTCTTTATAGTTCATGATTATAAAAGAACAAGTAAAAAAAAAAATATCTCTTTCAAACTCATTTTTTAAAATATATTTCTTTTTAAGTTTATTTTTAGTTGCCCTGTTTTTTTTAATTTTTTTTAATACAGGAATTTGGACTAACAATAAAAAAAATTTATTGAATAGAATTTATTTTAACGGTTTAAATAATTATATACACATATTTGAAATAGCCTCGAAAGGAACTAAAGGCTTATTTCAACAATATGATGAAGTTAACGTAAACATACCATTTGAAAATCTAACTATACTAGAAAAAAATAGAGAAGTATTAATTGCTAATTCTAAAGATGGTAAAAGAGCTCAAAATACAACATTTGATGAAACAACAGGTTCTATAAATTACCTAAATAAAAAAGTTCCTGTAAGAATTAGATTAAAAGGAGATAGAGCTAGTCATTATATAGAAAGAGATAAATCTTCATACAAAATTACGATACGTGGTGATGAAAAAATTATGGGAATAAAAAAATTTTCTTTTATCAAGCCAAGAATGAGAAATTATATCCATGAATGGCTTTTTCATGAACTAGCGGGAGAGGGCGATCTTATTAAATTAAAATATAATTTTATCAACTTAAAATTTAATGGAAATAATCATGGACTTTATGTTTTGGAAGAAGGATTTGATAAAGATTTGATAGAGAGAAATAAAAGGAGGAATGGGCCTATCTTTTCGATTCTCGAAGAGTTTGATGGTAATATTTTTGATTCCAAACTTGAAATTTATAATAAAAATTATTGGAACAAAAAAGAAAATTTTCAACTATCTAATTATGCAAGAAACAGGTTCAGAAATTTTTTAGATGGTAAATTAGACCTAAAAGAAGTTTTTGATACTGAAAAATGGGCTTGGTATTTCGCCTTAGCTGATTTAACATATACAAACCACGGATTGGACCCAAGAAATGTTAAATTTTTTTACAATCCAGTCAGTTCTCTTTTTGAGCCTGTTCCTTATGATGGTCATCGTTTTTTAAGAAATTATAATAAAAATTTAATTGATTTTGATCACAGCAATGCTTTTGAAATGAGTTCTGAATGTTTAGATGCAAGCATAAATTTCTGCAATAAGTTTTTGTATAGTTTTTTTTATAAAAAGGAAGGAGAGGTTAACTCAGATTTTTATTCTAAATATGCCTCAGCTCTGTATAAAATTACAGACGGCAAATTTTTATCCGCTTTCTTTAATCAAAGAAAAAATCAAATAAATAAAATAAATTCAGCTATTTATGCTGATTACTTTTTCGTTGATAATGTTACCTATGATAAGTTTGGACCAGGTATTTATTATTTTTCAATAGAAGATATTTACAATAGGGCCGATATTTTAAAAAAAAAAATTGAAATAAAAATAAACAAAATATCAGTAACTGAAAACAATGAATTGATTCTTGTTGAAAATAACGAGGAACCTAATAATTTGTCCTTAGTTGTAACGGAATTAGTATGTAAAAATTTAAAAAATAAGTCAGATGATACCTTTATTATTAAATCAGACTTGAATTTAAATTTAAAAAAAAATGTTCGAATAAGTAAAAATAATGAACAATTTAAAAAGTTAAAGTGTACATATATAAAGTTAAAAAATAAATTTAACAATAAAGTTTATACAAAAAAAATAAATTTTACCTTACCAACAAAAATAGTTCAAAAAAGTATAGAGAAAAAGTATTTAAAATATTTTTATGAAGAAAATAATAATTTATATTTAATTAATAAAAAAACTACTATTGAAGAGGATATTTTTATTCCTAGCGATTTTATAGTAAAAATTAAATCTGGAGAAAAGATTACAATCTTAAATAATGCATTTATAATATCGGAGTCAGCATGGCAAGCAATTGGTAAAACCGAAAGCATCATAATAAGTGGGCAGAAAAATAATTTTGGAGGAGGATTAGTTATTAAGAATGCAAAGAATGACTCCGAATTTTATAATACTAAATTTATATATTTATCCGGAGTAGAAAGTAGAGCTCTAATTAATGATAAGTTTGAAATACAATCTTATGTGTTAACGAAGTATAATGAAAAAAAGGAAAATAATTATTTATACTCCATGGTTTCTTTAAATAAAAATAATTATCCTTATTCTCATAAATATAATTTGTTTGGTGCATTAAACTTTTACAACACTAATATTAAAATTAATAATTGTAAATTTTTTAGAATAGACTCGGAAGATGCAGTAAATATAATATCTTCCAACTTTTTAATTGAGAATTCATTTTTTGAAGATATTAATTTTGATGCTATAGATGTTGATTTTGGAAAAGGGATAATAAAAAATTCTCATTTTTCAAATATAAGAAATGATGCTGTAGATTTGTCTGGTTCAGATATTTATATAGAAGATTTACTTTTATCTAATGTAGGTGATAAATTAGTAAGTGCTGGTGAAAATACTTACGTCAATATTAATAAAATTAAAGCAACGAATTCCTATATAGGTATTGCCAGTAAAGATGGATCAGAAAGCATAGTAAAAAATATTGATTTTGCTGAAGTCAAAATACCTTTTGCTTCATATCAGAAAAAAAAATCATATAACTATGGTCTATTAAAAATTGAAGAACCAATAAATTTAAATAAATACAACATGAAATCAATTAAAGATCTAAATTCTAAAATTTATATAAATGGAAAAAAAATAAAAAAATATGAGGAAAGCGTTCTTAAGATAGTAACAAAAAATAACTAAATTTTTTAGATGAAAAACGATAGCAATAACAATGTTTCTATAGACAGACTAGAAAGAAAATGGATGCTTGAAAATGTTGATGTTAACAATTTTTTTATTGCTATGTATAGAAGTAATTTTTTATTTTCTGAAACTTATAAGGAAAGAAATATAAATACTATATATTTCGATGATTTAAATTTTTCTTCAATTAGAGAAAATTTGGATGGAGTAAGTCATAAGAAAAAATATAGGCTCAGATGGTATGGGAATTCTAAAATTATTAGCATGCCTCAATTTGAAATTAAATCAAAAATTGGTTTCGTAACAAAAAAAACATCCTATCCGATCGAATTAAATGAGAAAATTAAATTTAATATTACAGGTATTAATAAAATTACAAATATAATTTTAAACAAATTTAATATAAGAAAAAATATTTTTCCAATTTTAAGTACTCATTATTTAAGAAAATATTTTGTCTCCTCAAATAAATGTATACGCGCAACCTTTGACAGAAATCTAACCAGCCATCAAATATATGGATTTAGAAATTTAGATTTCAAAAAAGATTTTAAAAATTTAATTTTCGAAATTAAGTATGATAGAAAATTCGACGATTATGTAAGAAAAAACCTGCATAATATGTCGGTAAGATTAACAAAAAGCTCCAAATATATTATTTGTGCTTTCGATAAACCTATAAGCTTTTCTTAAAATTTTTAACATATATCTAGACTAAAAATTTTTTTCAGTGCATAAATCAAGCCAATTGAGCTATTAGTACTGGTCAGCTGCACGCGTTGCCGCGCTTCCACACCCAGCCTATCAACGTAGT
>MDTB01179289.1_pt1 | contig 30294 bp, 31 predicted proteins | sample 811161 | NCBI WGS metagenome assembly MDTB01 (sample SAMN05326650, study PRJNA326480) | marine metagenome | isolation source: seawater | place: Mediterranean Sea | collected 2009 | reverse complement strand
TTAAGACAAAGTACCATCGGCGCTGAAGGACTTAACTTCCGAGTTCGGGATGGGATCGGGTGTGGCCCCTTCGCAATAATTACCAGGCAGTGTTTTATAGTGGTAATTATAAAAATTGTAAATGAAAAATGTTCAAATTAGCAAATATTTCAGTGAAAATAGCAGCATAATCAGTCTTGAAAAGACTTAAAAATATGAAAAATTATAAATGATCTCCATATTTTCTATAATAGGATTCATTACCAAACCGATTTCTTCTGACAAATTTTTATCATATTTTTTAAAAATTGGTGGGACTTGTAGGTTACGCTCCTACTACCTCTTGCATGTCAAGCAAGCACTCTACTATTGAGCTAAAGTCCCTTATGATTTTCTCAAAATTTTAAAAATTTTTTAATTTCTTACCATTAAAAAAATATTTTTTCACTTCCTATATTAAAGTAGTTTTTTTTAAAATTATCATAATCATGATTAGAAATTTTTTTCTCCCTTAATTCTAAATTATTTTTAAAATAATTTAAGAAGTTTTCTTTACTTAGAAATAATTTATAGAATTTTTTTGAAATTTTTAGTTTTTGGAAATATATACGATCTAAAGGATCAACAACTGGTATTAATAGTCTGCATTTATAAGATATTGCTTCAAGTGATACAGAGGATAAACCTACACCTCCAGTAATAACATATTTTGATTTTTTCATTAGGTCAGGAAGATTTTTATCTGTAAATTTAAAATTTTTATTATTTTTGAATTTCTCAATTTCCATACTCATATCTAATATTTTTGGAGTTTTGATATAAAAAGAAATTTCTACACCATTATTAGAAATATAATTTAACCAATTTAAAAGTTGGATATTTGCATTTTTTATTTCATTAAAAATTACAAGATATTTTATGCTTGTTCTTTTTTTAAATTTTTTAAAAACATCTTTAAAAACCAATGTGGGTCCTACAGTAATTTTAATATCTTTGTTAAACTCATTTAATATTTGATTATATTTATTTGACGTAACAATAATTTTTTCTGGAATAACTTTAAATTTTTCTTCGTTTTTTGTTGGAAAAGAATTCATCAACGGCAATAACGGAGAAAAACCTTGGTACCCTATTGTTTTAACATCAGGAAAAAATTTTCTGAAACCCATATTCCAGCCCTTAAGTTCATGATTTTCGTACCAACATATAGATTTTTTTATTTTAATTTCTTTTGCTTTAAGTTTTTCTACAAATTTATAATTCATGATACCAATGACATAGGTATTAAAATTTTTAAGATTACTTATTTCTGAAAAAATTAATGAACTAAAATCAATATTTTTGAATTTTATATACTTTTTTTTAAATTTTTTAACTCTAAATATTAATTTAAAAGCATAAATTAAATCAAATAGTTTTAAATAATGTTCTTTAAAAACATAATTATTTTTAGAAATTTTTAAAATAAGTTTAGATAAAAAAAGAAAGTTTTTACTTATTAAAAAAGATGGAACTAAAATATATTTATTTAAATATTTTTTATCTTTAAATTGAAATAATCTTTCTACTTTTTCGAGCTTATTATTAGGATAGGTATGAATAAAAATATCCTCTTTTATTTTTCTTTTTTTTACAAAAAAACGAACAAAGAAAAATAAATAAAGTTGAAAAAAAAAACTTTTAACAAAATCAATATAAAATTTTCTTTTTTCATCTTTTTTCTTAATCAACTCAACTTTGTGATTTTTTAAATTTTTCACTTTTATCAAATTAAATAAGATTTCAGATGAGGTGGTAATTTGTATAGATGTCTTGTTTTTTTTTATTTTATTAAAAGTTTCAAGAATACAAATATAATGAAACAAGTTAGAATAATTTGGATTTCTACTTGATGGATATAATAACCACCAATCAATATCATTTTTAAAATCTTTATTTAATTCATCTATCCAATTCGAAAAGTTTACTCTTTCAGAAGAGTAATTTTTATAATAAATATTCTTTATTTGAATTGGATACTCTGAAGGAAGTAAATCTAAATTCCAATCTATTCGGCTTTTCATCTATAATAAATCAAAATATCTAATTAAATTTATAACTTTATATTATAAATTTTCTGCCACGCTTTAGCATGTTGTTTTCCCAAGACAGTTCCCTCAGCATTACAAGAAGCGCAAGGGTTATCGCATCTTTTACCCTTGATTAAATTTTTTCTATATTTAGTTATCATTTTATCTGTCCATATTTCAAAGAAACTTGACTGCATTAAATTTCCCATCGAAATTCTTCTTTGCCAATCTTGAGGACATAAATAAAAATTTCCATCCCAATCAATTAAAACTGAGTAAGAAGGATAAAAACAGTAAGAAAAATTATCAACGTTATCTTGATTACCTATATCTATAGTCCCAGTTCTATTTGTGAGCTTAATACCGTAATCTTTAGACTCATCATGCCATCTATCTCTAAGAATGACAAAGTTTGACGGAACACCGGAATCTTTGGTCATTTTTTTAAATTTTTTTACCTGTTCTGGCCCATCATATAAACTAATTAAAAGTTTATTTACATTTGAATTATAAAGATTTTTTATAATATCTTTTGTAAGTACATCCCCGTTTGTAACTATCTCAACAAATGCTGCTTCGGCTAATTTTTTCGATATCTTGTAAATTTCTTTATGTAGTAAAGGTTCTCCATATCCACATAAGGTAACAGATCCTTTGAATCCCATATTTTTCAAATCTTTAGTGAGTTTATCAATTAAAGGCATTTTCATTTTTTGATAAGTGTCAGGCGCAATTTCAGGTTTTGATTTAGGGCAAAAAATACAAGATCTATTACATACGTCAATAATACTAAGTTCAACCCAGCTCGGTATCGGAACACTTTTATGAAAAACAAGTTGATCATCAACAATGATTGTTCTTCTTTTTATATTAAGCTTTATATTTTTATGTATTTTTTTAGTTCTTTTATGTTGTTGTATTGACATCTGCTTCTTCCTAACAAATTTTTGTGTTACTAAAAAGACAATTCTTCATACTTATATAAATTTTTTTTGTTTAAAAAAATATTTTACCCTTAATTTAAAAACATAAAACGTCTGTTTTAAAAGACTAAAATTGTAATCAGTTTTTAAAAAGTTGTTATTTTTCAACCAATTATTAAGTTCTTTAATATGCAATTCAGCATGTGTCGATGAATAATTGTCATTATGTATTCTATAATATGCTAATGGTTCCTGAATACATCCTATTTTTTCACACAAGCTAATATTTATGAAGAAATCAAAATCACCAATAACATTATATTTATCATTGAAAGAAAATTTTTCGAAAATCGATCTTTTCAAACAAACTGTAAGTATCCCAAGTTTATAATCATTTAAAAGCTTTTTAGTAATAAAACCGTACGGGAGTAAATTATAAGATCTTTTTGTAGTTTTATTTTTAATTTCATCTTTTAGAAAATAGTTTGAATAGACAATTTTATAATCTGGATTATTCTGCAAAAACTCCACTTGTTTTTCAATCTTATCGTGCACCCAGGTATCATCAGTATCTAAAAAAAATATGTACTCTCCAGCACATTTTTGAATTGCATTATTTCTGGCTTTATAAAGACTTAGAAAGGTATCTGAACAAAAATATTTAAATCTATCCTCTTTAAAATTTTTTAGAATTTTTTTACTATTATCAATCGATAAATTATCCCAAAAGATAAGTTCCCAGTTTTTGTAAGTTTGATTTAGAACACTTTTTAGTGAATCTCTTAAAAATTTTTCACCATTTAAACAATTCATTATTATACTTACTTTTGGGAAGTTATTCATTTTTTTCACATCTCATGTTTGTAATATTTTATAGTTTTCCTTATTCCAGAATTAAAAGTAGTTGTAGGTCTCCAATTAAAATATTTTCTTACTTTGTTAATCTTGGGATATAAATTCATAACTTCATCTTTTCTCATTTTAACTTTACCAAAATTTGGTTCTCCAGATTTTATTAAGTTTCTAATTAATTGAATAACATTTTTAACTTTGATTGATTTGCCATATCCAACATTATAAATTCCAGATGAAAATTTTTTTTTACTTAATATCTTTAAAATTAAATTTATAAAATCTCCTACAAATAAAAAATCTCTTTTTTGTCTTCCCTCTGTACAATCAAATTTTTTATCTTTTAGACAAAATTTAATAACTTGTGGAATTAATCTATCTAATTTTTGGTAGGGTCCAAATATTTGGTATGGACGTAAAATAACTAATTTAAAATTTTCTGAATTAGAGATGCGTCTCAAGTAATTTGTAGCCTTCAACTTTGCTTTTCCATAAGATGAATTAGGCTTACAAAGTTGACTTTCTAAATGAGGAGATCTCGAGGTACCGTATTCTAAACTACTTCCGATTTGAATGAACAAATTTAAGTTTTTAAGGTTAATGGTTTTTAATACATTTTTTAATCCATAGTAGTGTGCTTGAACCGTTTCTTTAGGGTTTTGATGATTTATATTTCCTCCTAAATTAATAACAATATTAAATTTAATTTTACTTATCTTATTTAATTTTTTTTTATTTGAAATATCTATTGATTTATAAATAACATTTTTTTTTTTTTTTAGGTAATTGTTTTTTCTTTGATAAAGAAATTATTTGAAAATTCTTTGATCGCAACTTTTTAATCAAATTTTGACCAATAAATCCTGTGCCCCCAATTATAAGAATTTTTTTTATCAATTTTTTTTAAATTTAATCTTCAGTTTATCTAAATCTCTTTTGGTATCTACGCACTGCCAAAATCCAGTATGTTTAAAAGCCATGAGTTGACCAATTTTAGTCACTTTTTCTAAAGGCTCCTTTTCTAAAAATGTACTATCTCTAGAAATCATATTAAGAAATTTTGGTTCAACCACAAAAAAGCCACCATTAATCCATCCCTCTTCTGTTTTTGATTTTTCTTTAAAATAATAAACCTTGCTTCCTTTTATTTTTACAAATCCAAATCTTGCTGGTGGTCTCACAGCAGTTAAAGTTACGAGTTTTTTATTGTTTTTATGAAACTGTAAAAGTTTTTTAACATTTACATTCGATAGACCATCTCCATATGTTAAAAAAAATGTTTCTTTTCCTACATACTTTTTAAGTCTTTTAACTCTGCCGCCAGTCATAGTGTTTTTTCCTGTATCAACGACTGACACATCCCAATCGTGTATTTTCTTTTTAAAAAAATTTTTTATAACATTGCCTTTATATCCTGAGGCAATTATAAATTCTTTATATCCATGCTTGGCATAATTTTTCATAATATGATAAATTAATGGTTTACCTTTCAAACTAATCATTGGTTTAGGAATAAATTTTGTATATTCAGATATTCTTGTCCCTAAACCCCCAGCTAAAATTACTACTTTCATATTAAATATTTTTAATAAATTTATTTTTATAATCTTCAATTTGTCTTAAAGATAATTCTCTTATTCTGCCTTTTTCTGAGTAGAAAGACTGATACCACTCAGCTGTAAGTTTTATATTGTCATTAAATTTAAGAATATTTTTCCATCCCAAATATTTTTTTGCTTTATTACAGTTGAGTTTTAAAAGATTGCTTTCCTTAAATTTTTTCGATTTTTTGATTGAGTATCTTACGTTTTTCCAATTTTTCTGCATCATATTTAGAAGTTCAATTACGTTGTAGTTTTTTTTATCATTAGGTCCGAAGTTAAATGCCTGACCATTTAACTTTCCAACAGTTTTCAATTTATAGCTAAACAAAATATATCCCCAAACAGCTTCTAATACATGTTGCCACGGACGGGTTGAATATGGATTTCTTATTCTTACAATCTTATTCCTTGACCAAGATCTTACACAATCAGGTATTAATCTATCTTTCGACCAATCTCCACCTCCAATGACATTTCCTGCTCTAGCAACTCCTAATTTGATATTCTTTTTATCTTTTAAAAAACAATCGAAGTAAGATTTTATAGCTATCTCTGCAGATGATTTCGATGCACTATAAGGATCGATGCCAGCCAAAATGTCTGTTTCTTTATATCCTTCTTTTTTTTCAATATTCTTATATGCTTTATCACTAGTAATTATCACAACAACAGTATTTTTTTTAGTATCTCTTAAAATTTCTAAAATATTTAGTGTGCCTATTAAATTTGTTTCCCAAGTTTCCTTAGGATTTTCATGAGAAATACTTACTAATGATTGAGCAGCTAAATGAAAAATAATATCCGGCTCAAATTTTTTTATAACTTTTCTCAACATTTTCAAATTTCTGATATCTAATTTTTTTGACTTAACCTCATTTTTAATTTTAGAAGCTTGAAAATTTGAGGGATTAGTTGGGACGTTTTTAGAGATGCCCAGTATATTACCGCCTAAATTTTTAAGAGAAAGAGTTAACCACGAGCCTTTAAATCCTGTATGACCAGTGACAACAATTTTTTTATTTTTAAAATATTTATTTAATTTCTTTTTATTCATGAGCAATACTTTAATGCTTGATCAAAATCTTTTTTGGTATCAATATCTATCGATTTTTTTGCAGGCATTTTATAAATCATCGAATTTTTATATCTAAATTTCTTATTTTTCTTAAAAAAACTTATATTTTGAATATATATAGCTCCATTATTTCGATTGTTTTTTGCATTAACTGAAACAAGACTTTTTTTGTTTTTTTGAACTATTCTTTTGATTGCGTAATCTATATCTGTTGATTGTCTCAAAGGTGAAGTTGGTTGTAATAAAATGAAAAAATCAAATTTTTCTTTTATTCTACTAAAAATATTTAAAATTAATTCAGAAGATGTTGTTTTATCTGTTGAAAGTTTTTTGCTTCTCAAATTATAAATTTTAAAACCATTTTTGAAAGCAATAGTATTAATTTTTTTACTATCTGTAGATAAATATATCCTATCAATATATTTTGATTTTTTCGCTGACATCATTGACCATAAAAATAAAGGCTTGCCATTAAATTCTCTCAAGTTTTTCATCTTTAATCTTTTACTTCCTATTCTTGCGGGTACGATGGCAATAAATTTTTTTCCTGAAATCATATTTAATTAGTAAATTTCTTTAAACTATTCCAATTACCCAAATCGATCCATTCATCTTCATTTATTGGGAAAATACTGATTTTTTTTTTCTTCTTCAGTAAAAGATCAATTAACTGATTCATATCGAAAAAAGAATTTTTTTTAATAAAATTAATTATTGATGGTTCCATAACATAAAGACCAGTATTTGCTAGGAAATCGATGCTTGGTTTTTCTTTTATAGAGGCCAGTAAGCCTTTTGAGTTTACCTTACATACGCCGTAAGGAATTGAATTGTTTTTTTTTGAAACAACAACTGTTAGGATAGATTTATTTTTTTTATGAAACTCATAAAGTGATTTGTAATTACATGAAATATATGCATCACAGTTTATAACAAAAAAAGTAGATTTAATTTTTTTTTTTATCAGAGATAAAGATCCTGCAGTTCCAAGCGGTTTTTTTTCTGTAATTAATTTAATTTTAATTTTTTTATCATTTATTGAAAAAAAAGCTTTAACTAACTCTTTTTTATAATTTATAGTTATAAAAAATAATTTTGATCCGAAATAAATAAACTTATCCATCACATGCTCAATCATCGATTTGTTATCTATTGGCATTAAAGGTTTTGGAATAGTTGAGGTGTGGGGTAATAATCTTGTCCCTCTCCCGCCTGCCATTATTACAACAGGAATTGACTTGAGTACTGATTGAATTTTATGTTTCGTTTCTTTAAAAATTTCAGATTTTGATTTTATATTTATTACTTTTTTATTTTTATCAATAATTGGCACTAGGTCCAAATCTTTCAACTCTAAGTTTTTTTTAATTAAACTTAATTTTCCAGAAAATATTTTTTCATTAACAAAAAATGGTTTTTTATAATAGTAATTTTTCAAAATTGACGAAAATTTTGCTCCTCTGATAATTGCCCTTCTTATGTCCCCATCAGTGATGGTGCCAAGAAGCTTATTTGATTTATTAACTACGATTAAACACTTATAAAAAGTTTCTTCCATTTTTTTTAAAGCTTCTTTCAGCGTCTTATTAGGTAAAATAAGGTTTCTGCTTAAGTTTTTCATATTGAGATTAATTTTGAGTTTTCTATCTTAAATTTGTTTAGTTCAGTTAAAAGGGATTTATTGTGTGTTATAATTATTAAAGCTTTATCTTTAAATTTTTCCAAAATGTTTGAAATAACCTTTTGTTCCATTTCTTCATCTAATGCATTTGTCGCCTCATCTAAAATTAGCACATCTGGATTTCTATAAATTGCTCTAGCTATGCCTAACCGCTGAATTTGACCGCCTGATAAATTAGAGCCAAATTCACCTACATTTGTATTAATTCCATTTGGCAAACGTTCTATTAATGAACTTATCTCAGATAACGATATCGCCTCTTTAACTAAATTAAAATCTATTTTATTTTCCTCTATGCCAAATGCAATATTTGATAATATACTTCCATCTATCAAGGTTACCTTCTGGGGAATATACCCAATATGTTTACACCACTCTTTAAAATTTAAATTTACGTCATTGTTATCAACTTCAATTGAACCTGTTGTTGGTTTAAGCAAGCCAAGCAGTAGTTCAATAAATGTGCTCTTTCCAGACCCCGTTTCACCATAAATTAAGAATTTATCACTTTTATTAATTTTAAGATTAACATTTTTTAGAATGTAGCTATCTCTATCTTTATATTTAAAAGATACATTTTTAAATTCAATTTTATTTTGGAAATCAATTTGTTGCTTTTTATTTATATTATCTAATGAATTATTTTTTAATTCTTGATTGATTAATGATAAGGATTTTTTTGCAAACCCTAAATACTGATATGCAACTAATATTCTATTTGCAGATGGTATTAGTCTGAAAGCAGATGCTCCAGCGAGAGCTAAAAAAGCAATAATTATATCTTTTTCCTTTAAAGAAAATGTCATAATTACTATAAGAGCCATTAATAACAATACGCCTATAAATTCATAAAAAATTTTAGGCAATCCTTGAACAATATGAAATTTTTTATTTATTTTATATATTTCATGATTACTTTTATTAAAAATATTTTCAAAAAATAAATTTTTATTAAATACATTTATTTCTTTGATAGAATCGAAACAATTATTTAAAGTCAAAAATAAATCATCTGTATTTTTTTTTCTTGAAAATGATAAATTTTTTACTTTCTGTTTCGAGTAAAGATTAAAGAAAAATAATCCAGCTATTATAATTACTAAGTTAAATAACATCATAATTGGCTCAACATAAAATAAAAGTGCAAAAATTCCGATTGCAACTGTAATTTCAGCCATTAGTATTAAGAAATTTTTGAATGCCTGAACCACGATAGCTACATCCATTGTGATATTACTAAGTAACTTAGAAGAATTTGTTTTAAAATAAGTGTAATGTTGATGTGATAAATATTTGTGAAAAATTTTAGTTTTTAAATTTTTCTCAATTTTAGATAAATAATTTCCTTCAATATTTAAAAAAAAAAGAAGGTAAAGATTTTTAAGCAAGTAAGCTAATACCAGCATCAATGAAGTAAATATGATTACCTCCTGGCTATTATAACCATCTAAAATAATAAAAAATGGTTTTAAAAATGGAACAGCTGAGGATACGTCTTGATTCATGATCGACATTATCACAGGAATAATTAATCCAATGCTAAAAACCTCTAGCACCATGGTAATTATGATTAAACTAAAAAAAAAAAATAATTCCTTTTTTTCTTTCTTGTCAAAGATATTATTATATCTTGAAATTATAGATAAGCTCATTGTTATTTTTTTCTTAATTCTTTTTTAAGCTCATCATACTCTTTCATTTTTTGTTCCATAAATCTGAGAGTTATTTTAGTTTTTTCTGCAATACCTTTAGGAGTTAATACATACAGATAATTTAATTTTCTCTTATTGTTTTTAAAATTTTGTATTTTTACTAAACCCTTTTTTTTTAATTCTTTCATGCAATAGTTTAGTTTACCAAGACTAAAGCTTAGTTCTTTTGCTAACTCACGCTGAGATGTTTGAGATTTTTTTCCAATTTTTCTCAAAATTTTGTGTTCGTCAGAATTAATATTATTGTTCATTAGCTTTTTAAGTATGTGTTCAATAAATGAACATTAAATATCAAAATTGCATAAAATTCAATATTTCTTTTTAAAAATTTTAATTTCATTGCATTATCTCCTCATATACCGTCAATGGTGATTGATTATCTTATCGATGATCAATTGGGCCTTGAATTCTACATGTTCACTATTGTTATTTTTTTCTCTTAAAAATTTATGAATAAAGTTGTCATATCTATTTTTATTAAAATCAGACTCTATTACTGATAATTTAGAAATAATTTCTTGGTTGCTAAATTTATCAATATTTAGAGTTTTAAGATTCATATTATCCTTGAACCAATCAAGTTCTTTTTTTTTTGTAAGCCTGTCAATCATGTCTTGATTGTATATCAGTAAGCAAGGTTTTTTCCATAAAGCTACAAATTGCAAACTTAGGCTATCGTGCCCAATAACAAATGAAGAGTATCTTACTAAATGATTTGTATAACCTTTATAACTTTCGTAATTGAAAAATTTTTCTCTTCTTGAGTTTGGGTGAAGTGCTACAATAATTTTTTTATTATAAAGTTTTTCTAACGAATGAAAAAAATTAAGTATAGCATTTTTATATTTTTCTTCGGTAGTAACTGGATCCTCATTCGTAAAATAATTATCAAAAGGAATAGGATAGCTCTGATCTAAAAATAAAATATACTCTTCATTAACAAGTCTTTGGGAATTATTTTTTAGTTCAATTAAATATTGTTCATAATCACGTGTAAAAAGGCTAATTCCTTTTTTGGAAATTTTTTTTGAAAGTAACTTTTCATACTCCCCGTTGTAAAAGAAAATATCAAGTTTTGGTTTTATAAGCCTATTTAAAATTTTTTTTAAAAAAAATCTTATAAATTTTAAAAAGAAAAATAAATATTGTTTTGCTGGTATTCTTTTTATTTTTTGTTTTATATCTTTTTTTTCTATCTTTATAATTGGAAAATTTGAATGCCCATGAAATACTAAGTGAGCACCAAATAACTTTAGTAGTAAGCTGAAAAAAGGACCTCTATTTAAATAATCTATATCGTATATAAAGCAGTCTTTGCTGGTTGTTTTTACTAACTTAAAAAGTTCCCAAAAATTTGAAAATTTTTTTAATTTATCACCCAATTCATTTTCTTTAGAAAGTCTTTTTTGAAAAATTTCTTCAACTTTAAAATCTGAAATTTTAATATTATTATTGGATCTCCAAAATTCGGTTTCTATTTTTTTGCTATCGATATATTTTTTAAAATCTAGTTTTTCGAAAAGAAGTGAGTCAAAATAGAAAGATCTTAAAAAAATTATTTTTTTTTTTGTCATATTACTTGATAAATTTATATTGATATTTAGCATAAAATTGTATAGCGTTCAAATATTGAACGTTAATACCTATTACAAATGATAAATAAAGAGGTAAAATTTTGTGTAAAATGTGTAGAATCTAACCAAAGATTTCTAGGCTCGGTTACTCATGAAGATAAAAAAGACAGAGCACAAACCAGAACTTCTTTTGACGAAAATCAAGTTTGCTCTGCTTGTTTATATTATGACTACAAAAAGACTGTTGACTGGAAAAAAAGGGAGGAAGAATTAATTGAATTGCTAGATAAATACAGAAGAAATGACGGCTACTATGATGTTGTAGTTCCTGGTAGCGGCGGAAAAGACTCAATATTTGTTGCACATACTTTAAAACATAAATACAAAATGAATCCTCTTACATGTACTTGGGCTCCACATATGTACACAGATGTTGGTTGGAGAAATTACATACAATGGGTCGACTCTGGTTATGATAATTATTTTCATAAACCAGATGGGTCAGTACATAGAGAACTTACTAGATTAAGTTTTAAAAATTTACTCCACCCCTTTCAACCCTTCGCACAAGGTCAAGTCTACTTTCCTTTAAGAATAGCTTTAGAAAAAAAAATTAAATTAGTTGTTTATGGTGACAGCCAGGCAGAAAGAGGTTCAGGCGGAAATTTGCACTCTTTTAATAATAAATTTTTAAGCCAAGCACTTTACACATATAAAGAAGATAAAGATTTATATTATGCTGGATATTCTTTAAAAGAATTAGAAAAATTTAACATTTATAAAAAAGATTTAAATCCTTATTTTCCTCTAAAAGAGAAAGATTTTCAGGAACAAGATATAAAAGTTTTACAGCTACCTTATTTTATTAATTATAACCCGCAATCTAATTTTTATTTTGCTAAAGAAAAATCAAATTTTGAGGTAAATCCATACGGTAGAAGTGAGGGCACATATACTAAATACTCAAGCCTCGATGACAAAATAGATGGCCTGCATCATTACACTTGGTTTATTAAAACTGGTAGAGGTAGAGCAACAGAAGATGCCGCTCTTGAGATTAGAAATGATATCATAACTAGAGATGAAGGGGTTGCTTTAGTAAAAAAATATGATGGAGAATTTCCAAAAATTTTTTTTAAAGAAATATTAGATTATTTAGATATGAATGAAAAAGAATTTAATGAAATAATCGATAAGTTTAGACCAAAACATCTTTGGAGAAAAAACGGATCAAAATGGGAGCTTAAACAAACGGTTTGGAAATAATAAATGCGAAAAATCCGAACTATCGCAAGATTAGATATTAAAGGGGAGCATTTAATTAAAAGCATAAACCTTGAAGGGTTAAAAAAAATCGGAGATCCAGGTCAATTTGCAAAAAAATACTATGATAAAAAAATAGATGAATTAATACTAATAGATACAGTAGCTACACTATACGGCAGAAATCAGCTTCGAAACATTTTAGTTGAAGCGTCCAAAGAAATTTTTGTTCCAATTACGATTGGTGGTGGGATAAGAACGTTAGAAGATGCAGAAAAATCATTTATGACTGGAGCAGACAAAGTCTTTATAAATTCTCAGGCCGTAAAAAATCCTAATTTTATAAATAAACTATCTAAGAAATTTGGATCTCAAAGTGTTGTTGTAAATATTGAAGTAAAGAAATTTGAAAATAATAGATGGGAAGTTTTTATTACTAACGGTAGAGATCGAACAGAAATTGAAGTTAATGATTGGATCAAAAAATGTGAGGATCTTGGAGCGGGTGAAATAATGATTACATCCATTGATAAAGAAGGAACCGGAAAAGGTCCAGATCTTGAATTATTAAATCAAGTACAGAACCACACTAGTTTACCTTTAATATATAGCGGGGGGGTCGGAAACTTGCAGCATATTAAAAATTTAAGCAGGATTAGTATTGATGGTTTAGCTCTTTCTCGAGTTCTTCATTATAATTTGTTAGATATTCAGGAAATTAAGAGTGCATTAAATTTTAGTATATGAAAAAAATAATTATTGTTGATACTGGCAATGCAAATTTTTTAAGCATTAAAAGAGCTGTAGAAAAATATGAGAAAAATGTTTTAATAAGCAATGATAAAGATGAAATAAAGACAGCTTCAAAAATTATTTTACCAGGAGTAGGTTCTTTTAAAGATGGGGTAAATTATTTAAAAAAAAAAAATATATTTAAATTTTTAAAAGAAATCTCTAAAGACAAACCGATTATGGGTATTTGTTTAGGAATGCAATTACTATTTGAGGATAGTAGTGAGCACGGATTGTGTGAAGGTTTGAAATTAATTAAAGGAAAAATAAGACCTCTTCCAATTCAAAAAATAAAAAAATATAAAATACCTAATATAGGTTGGTATAACCTTAAAATAAACAAACAATTTGCTCACAAAGTATCACCAAATTCAGATGAGTTTTATTTTATCCATTCTTTTTATGCCACAGAAATACAACCAGAAAATTTGGTTGCATATTATGATTTTGGAGAAATAAGTGTCCCTGCAATTGTAAAAAAAGATAATGTAACCGGGTGTCAATTTCACCCTGAAAAAAGTAGGTTGCCTGGATTAAATCTAATAAATAAATTTTTAAGTGATAAACTTTGAAAAATTAATTTTTTAATATTTCATGAATTGTTTTATTTACCTTTTGATTATTTTTATAATAAGGCATAATTTTTTCTCTATAATTTTTTGAAATTTCTAGCCACTTTTTATTATTCATTTTTCTAATATTATCTATTTTATTAAATATTTTTTTCTCTGAGTAATAATTTAACCAGAAAGCGCCCTCTTTTTTTAATTTCAATGGCCAAGAAAATTTTCTAGATGAAAAATCGAATAAACTGCTATCTCTAACACAAAAAAATAATGATTTAACACCTCTTCCAAACGACTCATAAATCAAAGTTGAGTCAATTCCTAAAACAACTTTTGATTTATCAATGATTTGATATGTATTTCTTTTTGAAGAACGTTTTAGAAAATGAAAATTTTTTTTAAAATATTTAGAAAAAAATAATTTTTCTTCATTTGGATACTCAATGCTTGATCCCAAGATTGTAATTTTGATTTTATTATTTCTACTATATTTTTTAATTGTATTTAATAGCTTGTATTCATTTTTTAAATACTCAAATTGAAATAAATTTTTTTCTTTTGCACGCTGGTCAACTGATTTCCTGTAAGTTGATATATATAATATTTTTATATTTTTCTTTTTAAAGCTTAAATTTATTGAATTTGATCTAAATGAACCAAGGAAATCGATTTTTCCATCAATGATAGAACTATACTTCTTCCCAATAAATTTGTTTTGGGCAAATATAAAATCAGATTTTAAATGAACTCTCTTTTTTTCCTTATTAAAATTAAAAAGATCATCCTCTGGCAATTCAGATCTTCGTGACTGCTGAATTGTAATTTTTTTCCCAGACTTCAGCTTTAATTTATAAAAATTTATGTCTTGATCAATTATAGTAATCAGCAAATTTGGATTTACATAATGAATAAATTCTTGCATGTAGTGATTATAAGAAAACCTAAATCTAAGAAAATTTTTAAATAAAATTGGTAGATAAAATTTTTCATATCTCGTATCTAAAATAATAAAATTTTTTAATGAAAATTTTTTTATAATTTCTTTTGAGTGGGAGTCATATATAACAATTTTTTTTTTGGGTGGATAAGATAATATTTTTTTACTAATAACGAATCTTATTATCTTTTTTATAAAAAGCATTAAAAAGATTTTTTATAGAAGCTTAATTGACTTGAATTAAATTCTCCTAAAGCTTGTTCTTGTAATTCGAAAATATGTTGGTCATATTTTTTTTTAAATTCATATTTCCATTTTCTTTTAAAATTATATTTTAAAAATTGAGCATTTGCACCTCTGCCGTCGATAACTATAATTGTTCCAGGTGTTAAAAAAAATTCTAATTTAAGTAGATCACAATTCATTGGCATCATGTCTTGCCTTGCTATTGTAATATTATTTTTTTTTTTAAAAATGTTGAATTGATCTGGTCCGTCTAAGTATACGAAATCTGGATTAATTGCAGGTAAACTTTCATATTCATTGCAAATAATTCCGTTGTAAGTTGTCATTATATTTTTTGAATAAAAAAATTTTACATCGTTTTTTCTAAAATATTTTTCTACTCTACCTTTGGAAATATTGAGATATTTTTTTTCATTTTCTATTGCAAAATGTTGAAAGGCTTTTGGGAATCTCAGTTTTTTCTTTTTAACTATATTCTCATAATTTTTTTTATTTATTTTAAGTGCGTGGTTTATTACAACTGAAGACCACCCAGATCCAAATTCTAGAGTGCACAACCTCTTATTAAGAATAATTAAACTATGTAATCTGTATAAATCGTTTAAGTCTGGTGGGTAAGTGCTTACAGAATTGTTTTTAGTTGATCTTTCAAATTCGACAACAACAGATTTAAGACCATGTTTTATAAAGTATTTTTTGATTTGTGCTAAATTTAAATGCTTCGGATGCTTCATAAAAAATTTGTAATTGTTTAAAAAATTTAATAGTGTTCAATAATTGAACATAAATGTTATATGAAAAATAGCAAGTTAAAAATTTGGGCTGTAGTACCAGCAAGATCTGGTTCTAAATCTGTGAAAAATAAGAATATCAAAAATTTTGATGGCCTTCCTCTTTTAGCTCATACAATAAATTCTGCAAAATTCTCAAATTCTTTTGAAAGAATTTTTCTTTTAACAGACTCAAAAAAGTATGCAAAAATAGGAAAAAAATTTGGTGCAGAAATTCCTTTTATCAGACCAAAAAAAATTTCTCATGATAAATCTACTGATAATGAATTATATATGTATTTTATAAATTTTTTTCGACAGAAAAAAATTAAGCTACCAAGTTATATTGCTCATTTAAGTCCAACAGTTCCATTAAGATTAAATAAAGTAATTGAGAAAGGAATAAGATTTTTCTTAAAAAATAAGAAAAAAAATTCCTCAATGAGATCTGTGTCTGAAATGTCTCAACCATCTTATAAAACAATGAGAATTATTAATAATAAATTGTGCTCTATTATCAAGAAAGATTTTGATCTAAATAAACTTAATAAGCCCAGACAAAGCTACACTAAGACTTATATACCAAATGGTTTAATTGATATTCTTAGCACTAAATTTTTAATTGAAAACAAAAAAACTCATGGAAAATCCGTAATACCATACATAACCAATCAATTTTTTTTAGATATCGATACACAATCAGATTTTGAGTTAGCTAAAATCATGATTAAAAAAATTAAATATAAAAGTGAAAAATATAATAAATAAAAATATAAAAAGATTTTCAAATAATATTTTTTTGATTACTGAAAATAAAAAAATAAAATATAAATATTTGTTGTCTAGGGCTGAGGAAAAATTAAACTTTATAAGTAAAGGAGATTTAATTTTAATTGCAGCAAATAACACTTTAGGTTTTTTTGAAATATATTTCTTTGCCTTAAAACAAAATGTTCCAATTATTTTAATTGATGAAAATACCAATTCAAATAATATAAGTGAAATAATTAATCTGTATAAACCAAATTATGTTTTTTTACCTTTTGAAAATTTAAAGATACTTCCAAAACATGAAAGGATTAATTACTATAATTTTTTTCTAATAAAAGTATCAAAAATTAAAAATACTATTGATAAAGATCTTGCTGTTATGTTGTCAACCTCAGGAAGCACGGGCTCTTCTAAATTTGTAAAATTAAGCTATGAAAATATTTATGATAATGCCCTAAATATTTCTAAGTATCTTAAAATTGACCATACTCATACAACAATAACAACTATGCCACCAAGTTATAGTTATGGATTATCAATTATTAATTCTCATTTTGTTAAAGGATCAAAGATAGTTATCAATAAGCTAAGTTTTTTTGAAAAAAAATTTTGGGAAAAATTAAATTATAATAAAATTATAAGTTTTGGCGGAGTGCCACTTCATTATGAAATCTTAAAAAAACTAAAATTTGATAAAATGAATTTTAGATACTTAAAATATTTAACACAAGCCGGTGGCTCGTTGAAGCCTGAAGAAATTAATTTTTTTTTAGAAACATGTAAAATAAAAAAAATAAAATTTATTCAAATGTATGGTCAAACAGAAGCTTCACCGAGGATAAGCTACTTGCCCTTCTCAAAAGCAAAAGAAAAGATAGGCAGTATCGGAAAAGTAATCCCAGGTGGAAAAATGATGCTTAAAAAAAAAGAAAATCAAAAAATTGGTGAAATTATTTATTCGGGTAAGAATGTTTTCATGGGTTATAGCTCAAGTAAAAATGACTTAGATAAAAAATCTAATAAAAAAAAGATTTTAGAAACTGGGGATTTTGCTTGGAAGGATAAACAAGGTTATTATTTTTTGGTTGGTAGAAAAGATAACTTTCTAAAAGTAGCTGGTTATAGAATTAATTCGAATGAAATTAAAAATTTCTTATCAAAACGGAAAATTTTTTCTGAGATAGTCGAAAAAAAAGGGAAAATTATTATTTTCACAACTTCTAATAAAAATCAAAATCAGATCATAAGTCTTCTTTTTTCTGAATTTAAATTAAATAAAAATTTTTTCAAAATAGTGAAGGTAATAAAATTTCCTAGAAATTCTCGAGGGAAGGTGAGTTTAACTAGACTAATTAATTATGGATAATATTGAAAATTTTTTAAATAGAAATGATGTTTTTGAGACTCAAAATTTTGAGCATAAGAAAAAATTTTTTAACATGATAAAATCCTTAACAGATTTTCACAAAAATAATTGTCAAAAGTATAGTAATTTTATTCGATTAACTTTTTCTTCAGATCTGATTAAAAAAATAGAAGACCTACCCTTTTTACCTGTTCAGATTTTTAAAACTAATGATTTAAAGAGTTTTACAGATAAAGATACATTTAAAAAGATTTCATCATCCGGAACATCAGGTGCAAACAGATCTAAAATTTACTTAGATAAAAATAACGCACAAAATCAAGTAAAAGCTTTAAGTAAAATATTATCAAATAAGTTTGGGAGAACAAGACATCCAATGTTAATTGTTGATAAGGATCTATCTAAAATCAGTAAAAAGGAATTCTCCGCGAGTATAGCAGCAGTACATGGTTTTTCATTGATAGCTAGTAAAAAATATTATCTTTTAGATAAAAATAATAAAATTAATTATGAAATATTAGATGAGTTTTTAACAAAATATTCATCTAAAAAATTTTTTATTTTCGGATTTACTTCTTTTATATTTAATTATTTTCTTAATAATTTAGATTCATCTAAATATAAATTTAAAAATGCAGCGCTAATTCATGGTGGAGGTTGGAAAAAACTAGAAAAACAAAAAATTTCTAACGAAATTTTTAAAAATCTGCTTAAAAAAAATTTTCTTATCGAAAATGTAGTAAATTATTACGGATTAGTAGAACAAACAGGTTCTATTTTCTTCGAGTGTAAATATGGTTATTTTGTAAACACTATATTTTCAGATGTTATTATTAGAGATAAAAATTTTAAAATTCTTCCACCAGGTAAAAAGGGGTTAATACAATTAATTTCAATTTTACCATCGAGCTATCCTGGCCATAATATAATTACTGAAGATATTGGTTCAATAGTAGATCCAAATTTCAAGTGTGGATGTGGTTTAAATGGAAAGCATTTTTTAGTCCACGGTAGATCAAAAGAAGCTGAAGTACGAGGTTGTAGTGATACAAAATAATTTGAAATTTTTAAATAGTTTAAGAATAAAGATATTGGAACCTTACTCTGATATTTCAGTAAATTTTCTAGATTCTTTTTCTATTGAGCTTAAAAAGGACAAAAATACTTTTCGATCTCCTGAGCTTTTCTCCTTAATGCTATTTTGCAACAGAAAAAATATTTTAAAATTTAAAAAAAAATTTAAAAATGATCAATTTAGAATTGGAAGAGGTCTTGTTTTTCATGTATGTCCGAAAAATGTACCAATAAATTTTATGTTTTCTTTTATTCTTGGTTTGCTGAGTGGAAATACCAACATCATAAAAGTATCCTCTAATGTATCAAAAGAAAAAAATGTTATTATCACAAAAATAAAAAAAATTTTTAAGTCAAATAAATATTTAAAATTAAAAAAATCAAATTTTTTTATAGAGTATAATCATCAAAAAAATCCAGAAATTACAAATAAAATTTCATCTAAATCCGACTGTAGAATTGTTTGGGGAGGAGACAAAACTGTGAAATCAATTAAAAAAATTGATACACAACCAAGATGTCTTGATATTAATTTTGCAGATAGATATTCTTTATCAGTTATTAATGCAGAAAAATTTAATAAACTTTCCAAGTTAGAAATTGATATTTTATCTAGAAAATATTTTTATGATGTTTTTACTATGAATCAGATGGCATGTAATTCTCCACACTTTATATTTTGGATTGGAAAAATTATTAAAGGGAAAGAAAATTATTTTTGGGAGAAAATCAGCAAAATTGCATCTAAAAAATTCAAATTTGATGATGTCCATGTTATGAAAAAATATAATAATTTGATAGATAAGATTATGAATATTAAATTAATAAAAAAAATAAAGATGTTTGAAAACTATTTATATCTTGTTGATGTAGATAAAAATATTAAAAATATTGAAAACGTAAGAGGTAGTAGTGGAATAGTTTATCAAATTAAATTAAAAAAACTAGATGAAATATCTCAGTTGATTACAAAAAAATGTCAAACGATCACTTATTTTGGTTTTCAAAATAAAGATTTTAAAAATTTGATTTTGAAAAATAATTTGTTAGGAGCTGACAGAATAGTTAAAATTGGTCAAGCTTTTGAATTTGATTTAGTTTGGGACGGATTTGATACAATTAAATCTTTAAGCAGGGTAGTAAATATTAAGTAAATATGATTTTAGATAAAAAAGCTATTTTAGAATACCAGCAAAATAGGGATCCTTATTTAATGATAGATTATGTAAGTGAGGTTGAGCCTGGAAAATACGCTAACGGATACAAAGTTTTGAAGGAAGATGAGTGGTTTTTTAAAGTGCATTGGCCTAAAGATCCAAATATGCCTGGAATGTTACAAATAGAGTCTTTAGTTCAAATGGCAGCAATGTCAATTTTAACAATGCCTGGTAACAAAGGTAAAATAATGTACTTAGTATCAGCAAATAAATTAAAATTTGTAAAAAAAATTTTGCCAGGAGATAAGTTAGAAATCAATACTGAGGTGAAAATTTTTAAGAGAGGTATGGCTACTTTTGAAGGACGTGGAACTGTTAAGGATCAAACTGTTTGCCAGGCTGAATTTAATTTGATATTACCTGAAGAAATTAAAAATTATAATATAAATAACTAAAATGCCAATTGCTTCCTCTTTATTAAATAAGCCTAGATTAGTAAAAAAGTTAAAAGATTTTTACGACTATGTTCAAAAAAATGATGGAAAGGTAGGCACAAAAACTAGAGGTATCGACCTTAACTTTAACAACGCCTGTAACCTTCGTTGTAAATATTGCTTTACTAATTCTCCTAAGGGGGATCATGTAAAAGAATATTTAGATATTGGCGCAATAAAAAGGTTAGCCGACGAGGCAGATGAATTGGGTTACTTTGAATTTGATTTACAAGGCGGTGAATTGCTTTTGCAACCCAAAAAGTTATTTGAAGTTCTTGAAGCTATAAGGCCAGAGAGATTTTATATGTATTTAACCACAAATGGATTTTATCTTGATAAGGCAATGGCAAAAAAATTAGCAGAATATAAAGTTAGCAGAGTGTCAGTTAGTATTGATAGCATGGACGAAAAAATTCATGATGAAATTAGAGGCAGAAAAGACTCTTGGAGAAGAGCAATTGAAGCCTTAAAGCATGTTAAAGATGCTGGTATGGACCCATATCTAAATATAACTGTTGGCCACTATAATGCTAACACTGAGCATTTTAAGGAATTATTAGATTATTCAAAAAATAAAAAATATAAAACCCTTCTAAATGTAGCTGTACCTTCAGGGATGTGGCAAAAAATGGATGAAATAATTTGTGATGACAAAGACAGAGAGTATCTTAGAAAAATTAGAAAAGAGTATAAAAATTTAGTAAGAAACATATGGAATCCATTTGATAAAAATTATGAAAAGATTTTAGGTTGCACGACGGTTAATAGAGTTTACGTAACCCCAATTGGTGATGTTTTAGTTTGTCCATATGTTCATATAAAAATAGGAAATATTTTTAAACAGTCTTTAAAGGAAATAATAGATTTTGGTTTTAAAATTAAGTACTTCAGAGAACACAGTGATCTTTGCCTTGCTGGAGAAGATAAAAATTTTATATCAAAATTTATGACTATGCCTGGACAAACTATTTTCAAACCTGCTGACGCTAAAGAAATATTTTCTAAAGAAGAGTTATCCGCTTCAAATAGTTAAAAAGTGAAAAAAAAAATAATAATTTTTACAGCTGGTTCTGCAGGTAGAGAAACGTTTAAACTAATTAGAGAGATTAGTCTTTTTAGCAATAATAAATGGGAAGTTTTGGGTTATATTGACTCTAGTAAAAAACTAGATGGGAAAATTTTGGATGGTGTAAAAATTTATTCAAATTGTAAAAAATTTAAATCTAAAAATATTTTTGCAATTTGTGGCATCACTGACCCATTTAAAAGAAAAAAAATTTATAACGATGAGATCATTAAAAATAAATTTAAGATACCAAATCTTATCCATCCTAAAAATATAATACCAAAAGATTTAAAAATAGGTGTAGGGAATATAATCTTTAATCATGTACATCTAAGTTTTGAAGTTTCAATAAAAAATTACTCTTTAATATCAAATTTTACCGACATAGGTCATAATTCGATTATCAATGATTATGTTTCAATAATGCCTCAAACAAGTATTGGAGGAAATTGTAAAATTGGAGAAAATACTTTTATAGGTTCTGGAAGTAATATTCATCAAAAGATCAAAATTGGAAAAAACTGTAAAGTAGGAATGGGTAGTGTAGTTATTAGTGAAATCAAAGAAAATCACTCAGTAGTAAATTTTCAAAGACAAATTAAACAGAAAATTAATTAATTATAAATCAACAAACACTTTTTTCTTATATTTTTTAAAATTAAAATTTATAATTTTTTTTACAATTTTTTTTGAACTATTTCCATCTCCGTAAAATAATTTATTTTTTTTTGTATTAAATTTATTTTTTTTAAATATTTTTTTAAGCGCAACATTAATTTCTTTTTTTGAAACTCCACAATTAATGATGCTAGGCATTAATAATCTTCCGGCTTGCCTATCACCTAAATTAATAGTTTTGATACCAAAGAAAGGAACTTCAGAAATACCGCTAGATGAATTCCCAATCACACCATTTAAGAATCTTAGTATCGAAAAATAATTTTCACTTCCAAAGGATTTATAAAATTTAAAGTTATTTAACTTATTTTTCTTAATGAATGATTTAATTTCTTTTATCATAACAATACCTTTAGCGTCAGAATTAGGTGAAGTGATTAATACAAGTGTATCTTTTAATCTTTTTAAACATTTAAGAATGACTTTTAAATTGATAATAGTTTTTTTTTCATCAATTGTATCTGGATGATAAGTTAATAAAATATTCTTTTTTAAAAATTGAAAATTAAATTTTTTTTCAATTTTATCCTTTGAAAGATATGCGGTTTTTTGAATTTTTTCATAATGTAATCCTCCATAATTAAAAACAGTTTTTTTATTTTCCCCCATCTGTATAATTCTTCTTTTATACTCCTCTGCTACGGGAAAATGTAGATTAGCTAATTTAGTTATACAATTTCTAAAGCCGTCATCTAAAGATCCAATTGTTTTTTCTCCACCAGCTAAATGTATTATATTGATTTTTAAAATGTAGGCCGCTAGAGCTGCAGACAGTATTTCATATCTATCACCTAATAGAACTATACCTTCAGGTGTAATTCTTTTTAAAATATTTGTATAAGCTTTAATTGACTCTGAAAAAGACTTAGCAACAGAAAAAGAATCTTTGTTTTTAGACTTTATTTTAATTTTTTTAATTTTTACTTTCTTGCTAACTCTTATTTCTGAAATACTTCCAAATAAGTTATCGGTATGGCTTCCAGTAATTATTAAATAAACTTTCTCTATTTTTTTTAAATTTATAATTTCATCAATTAATAACTTGATGCTTCCAAAATCAGCTCTTGATGATGTAACAAAGCAAATTGACTTCATATTTTAATAATTTCATCTTTTTTAAAATTTTTAACTGCTTTTGTACCAAGAACTTTATAATAATTCATTGGCGAAATACCTGTGCCTGGTCTTTTAATTGTCAAATTTGTCGATGTAAATTTTTCACCCTTTTTAATTTTAGAATTGGCTACTAAGGAATTTCTAGCAATCTTTATATTTTTTTTTTCACTTTTAGAAGGTTCTTTTTTATCATTGCCCAAAATAGTTTCAACATTTCTAATTTTGCTTATTAAATCTTTTAATTCTTTTTCTGTGATGCTAGCTTTGTGATCAGGTCCAGGTAAATTTTTATTTGTTGTTATGTGTTTTTCTATTATTTTAGCGCCTAAAGCTACTGCAACAATTGATGCTTCAATACCTTCGGTATGATCTGAGTATCCAACATCAACACTGAATTTTTTTTTAATTGTCAACATTGCTTTTAAGTTTACATCCCTGAGCGGAGTTGGGTACTCTGTGTTACATTGTAAAACTGTAATATTTTTTTTTTTGGTTCCACTGGAGATTAATATTTTAATCGCAGTTCCTATTTCATTTAAATTTGACATCCCTGTAGAAAGTATTACCTTTTTTTTAAGTTGCCCAATTTTTCTCAAATAAACAAGATTATTTATTTCTCCAGATGGAATTTTATAATATTCCATTTTAAATTTAGTTAAAAAATTAATTGCACTTAAACCAAAAGCGGTTGATAAAAATTTAATATTCTTTTTATCACAATACTTTTTTAATTTTTTAAATTCTTTAAAACTTAAAGTCATTCCTTTGGCCATTTTTAATTGTGAGCTTTTCTTTCCTGTGTTGATAGATTGATACTTTGCCTTTCGAGCACTGGCGGTTATATGTTCCTCTGGAATTGAAGTTTGGAATTTAACATAATTTGCTCCTGCCCTTTTGGCTAGATCAACTAATTTAAAAGCTAGCTTGAGTTTTCCGTTATGATTGGGTCCTGCCTCAGCAATTATGATTGTTTTCTTCATTATTTCTAGTTTAAAAGCATTTTTAATTCTTTACTGTTCAAATATTGAACGATATAACTATTATTTTAATTTATCAACTTAATAATGATTAAAGATAAAACAGTTTTAATTACAGGCGCTAATAGAGGCATTGGATTAGCTATTGTAGACAAATTTCTAAAAAATGAGTGCAATATAATTGCATGTAGTCGTAAAGAAGATGAAGTCTCATTAAATGAACTAAATAAAATTAGAAAAAAATTTCCAAACAAAATAAAGATTTATAATTTCGATCAAAGTAAAACTAATGATGTTGAAAATGCTTGTAATAAAATTTTAGAAGAAAATAAGCAAATTGATGTTCTAATAAATAACGCAGGTCAGAATCATGTGGCTCTTTTTTTAATGACAAAAATTCAAAAATTTAAAGAAATTTTTGAAGTCAATTTTTTTTCTCATCTTGCTATTACTCAAAAGATAATAAAAAATATGATGAAAAATAAATGTGGCTCAATAATAAATATTGCTTCAAATGCTGCATGGGAAGCTGACATTGGAAGGTCGGCATATGCTACAAGCAAAGCTTCAATGATTACATTTACAAAGATTCTTGCAAAAGAACTAGGTAGCTATGGGATTAGAGTAAATTCAATTTCACCTGGTTTAACTAATACAAGTATGATGAGCGAGGGAATTTCTGAAAAAGTCATGTCAGAAACTATAAGCAAAATTCCATTAAAAAGAGTAGCTCAGCCAGAAGAAATAGCAAATACATGTCTTTTTTTAGCCTCTGATTTAGCTTCATATGTATCAGGTGAAAATATCTCTGTGACTGGTGGTTATTAATTTTATGAATTTAGAAGAAATTAAAAATATTAGTTTTTTTTCTAAAAAAATTAGATCTAAAATTCTTGATATATCTTTAGAAGCTGGAGCTAGCAGTTCTCACTTTGGTGGGTCTTTGTCTACGGTAGATCTTCTTTCTGTCCTTTATAAAAAAATTTTAAATTTTGATAGTAAAAATCCACTTTGGGAAAAAAGAGATAGGTTTATATTAAGTAAAGGTCATGCCTGTCTAGGTTTTTATGCAATTTTAAATGATTTAGGATTTATTACTAATGAAGAATTAAGCCTTTTTGAAAAAAATGATAGTTTTTTATTAGGTCACCCTGTTTTAAATAAAGACAAAGGCATTGAATTTTCAAATGGAAGTCTTGGGATGGGATTATCTTTAGGTGTTGGCGTCGCGATATCACTTAAGAAGAAAAATTCTAAAAGTAATGTTTATGTTCTAATAGGTGATGGAGAATGTAATGAAGGCTCAATTTGGGAAGCAGCAATGTCAGCAAGTCATTTTAATTTGTATAATCTTACAGCAATATTAGATAATAATAACTTGCAGCAAACCGGCAGTAACAATGAAATTATGTCCACTAAAAGTTTAAATTTAAAATGGAGCAGCTTTGGATGGGAAGTAATTAATATCGATGGACATAATGTGAAGGAAATTTATGAAGCTTATAAAGCTGAAACAAAAAAACCAAAATTAATTCTTGCAAAAACTATAAAAGGTAAAGGTTTTTCGTTTTCAGAAAATAATAATGATTGGCACCATAAGATACTTACAAAAAAACAATACGAAGAAGCTAAAAAAGAAATTAATGATAAAAGATGATTTTATAAATCCAAGAAATCTTAAACTTTGGCCAAATCTTGGTATGAGAGCTTCTTTTGGTCTAATAGCTCTTGAACTTGCTAAATTAGATGAAAAATTAATTATATTAACCGGAGATGTTTCGACTTCAGCTGGCTTAGATAGATTTAGAAAAAATTACCCAGAAAAATATATTGATGTTGGTATTGCGGAACAAAACTTAATTGGTATTGCCGCTGGTTTGTCAAGTGAAGGATATAATGTTATTACAACTACATTTGCACCATTTCAAACAACCAGGTGTTTAGAGCAAATAAAAGTTAATTTGGGTTACATGAACCAAAAAGTTTGTATGGTGGGTTTAGCTAGCGGTTTAGTTCTTGGGAATTTAGGTTATACTCATTGTTGTATTGAAGATATTGGAGTTTTAAGATCAATTCCAAATTTAGATATAGTTTCTCCAGCTGATACGACAGAATTAGCAAGAACTTTGATAGAATTTTATAATTCAAAAAATTCTATGTACATCAGACTTACAGGGAGTTCTAGTATTCCTTTAATTTTTAATAATGATTATGAATTTAAACTTGGTAAATCAAAAACATTACGAAAAGGCGACGATGTTGCTATTATTTCTACAGGATCAATGCTCAAAACAGCTTTGGATGCAGCAGAGATTTTAAGTAAATCAAAAATTACTGCTGAGGTAATTAATTTTAGCTCAATAAAGCCTATTGATAAAAAAAAAATACTTGAAATAGGAAAAAAATTCAATCTAACAGCTACGATTGAAGAACATAACATTATCGGCGGTCTTGGAAGTGCTGTTGCAGAATGCCTATCTTCTGAAAACTCAAAAACTAAACAACTTTTTTTTGGGGTCGATGATAAGTATACAAAAGGTGGTGAGTACCAGTTTTTACTAGACAAATTTAATTTAAAAGCTGAAAAAATATCTAAAATGATTATAAAACACTTAAAATAACGAATTTATGTCTTTAAACAAAAAAAAATTTATCAAACTATTTGCAACCTCTTTAAACATTTCTGAAGATAAGGTTAATGAAAATTTAAAGTATAATGAAATAGAAGAATGGGATTCAATTGGACATATGAGTTTAATGTCAGCAATAGAAGATGAATTTAAAATAAGCTTAGAAACAGATGATATAATTGATTTTAGCTCTTTTAAAAAAGGAACAGAGATTTTAGGAAAATATAAAATAAATTTCGATGAATAAAAAAAAACTTTATAAACAATTTTGGGACGATGGATACTTAATTTTGAAAAATTTTATTTCAAAAAAAGATATTAGATCAATTTATAATCAAATAAATGATCTTGCAAATATTTCTCTTAATTCAAAAAAAAAATTAAAAAAAAATCTTAGCTTAGATGAAAAATATTTAAGGCTTAAAAAATTTAACCCAAAACTTAAATCACACCTTTATGACTTGACCAAATATTGTGATAGTTTGGTAAGATTAGCAGGCTCTAAAAAGTTTTTAGATCACGCAAAGATGATATTAAAAACAAATACAGCTTTTATTGATACTCCACAGGTTAGAATAGACCACCCTAAAGAAAATTTAAATTTACCTCAACACCAAGAGTTAAATCAACTCTCAAAAGATGTAATTACTTTTTGGATACCCTTAGTTAATATAAATAAAAAGACAGGTGGAATTTTTTTTAGACCCAAAACTCATAAACTTGGGCACGTTAAATACAAAAATTCAAACATGTCAGCAACTAATGCTGGTCCTGGAAGACAAAAGATAATTGATAAATTATTTCAAAATAAAAGATTAAAAAAATATAAATCAATTACACCTTCCTTAAACGCAGGAGATGCAATAATATTTCATTCATTTATTTTTCATGGCACACATGCTAATAAAACTGACAAAATTAGGTGGACTTATATTTCAAGATACAACTCGATTAAAACAGCGCCTTATCTAAAAAATGAAAATACAACATTAAGAATACCTTACACCGCTGACTATAATTTAATTTAAATTACGGTATTTATGACTAAGAAAAAAGTATGCATAATTGGGCTTGGATATGTGGGCCTACCTATGGCTATAGCTCTTGCAAATGTTAAAAAGAATAATAAATTTTTATACGATGTATATGGATACGATAAAAATAAAAAAAAAATAAAAAACTTATCTTTAGGAATTGAAAACAAGCAGTTACCATTTGACTCACTTGATAAAACTTTAGAACAAAAGTTTGCTTACTCATCTTTTAAAAATAAAATCAATATATTAGAGAATTTAAGATCCCTGACTCAAATTGACATCATTATTCTTAGCGTAAGTTTTGACTTTATAAACAATAGAAATGCTTTTAAAAATATAAAAAGTTTAATTCAGCTAATTTCAAAATTTTTAAAAAAGGGCAGTCTTTTATTAATTGAAACTACCTTGCCACCCGGCACTTTTGAAAAAATACTTATTCCGGAAATTAATAAAATATTTCTTAAAAGAAAAATTTCAATAAAGCATATTTCGATAGGTTATTCTTATGAAAGAATTATGCCTGGAAAGAACTATTATAGCTCAATTATAAATAATTTTAGATGTTATTCTGGTTATGATGAAGTTGCTAAGAAGAGAGTTCGGCAATTTTTGAAGTCTTTCATAAATTATAAAAAATTTCCTCTTAGTGAACTAAATTCAATTACGGAATGCGAAACAGCTAAGATACTAGAAAACTCATATAGGGCAAGTAATATTGCGCTAATTGATGAATGGGTAAATTACGCAAATTTATTAAAAGTTGATTTATTAAATGTAATAAATTCAATTAAATTAAGAACAACTCACTCCAATATTATGAGACCTGGGTTAGGTGTTGGTGGATATTGTTTGCCGAAAGATGGATTGTTTGCGGAAAAATCTTCAAAATTAATATTCAAAAAGAATATTAATTTTCCATTTATTAAACTCACAACAAAAGTTAATAAAGAAATGCCGAGGTCTTCGTTTAAAATTATACAAAACAAGGTTCAAAATTTAAGGTCTAAGCAAATTCTTATAATTGGAACTTCTTACAAGGAGGATATAGACGATGAAAGAAACAGTCCATCATTATTACTTATCAAAATGTTAAAAAAAAAGGGCTCCAAAATTTCTACTTATGATCCCATGATAGATAAAAGTTTTGTGCCTAAGTCCAATAAATTTGATATTGTTATATTTTGCGTAGCACATGATAAAATTAAAAAAATTCCTTTAAAATTTTTTTCAAAAAAACCTTACTATTTTGATTTAAATAATATTCTTGATGAAAAGAAAATTTCATTTTTAAATAAAAATAATTTCAAATTAACTATTTTAGGTAGATACTATGAATAAAATTCTAATTACAGGTGCGGCAGGATTTATTGGTTTAAAACTTGCTGAAAACCTAATAAGTAATAAAAATAAACTATTCTTAGTTGACAACTTATCAAGAGGTAAATTTGATAATTCTTTTAAAAAAATTCTTAAAAATAAAAATGTCAAATTTTTAAAAAAAGATTTAACAAAAAAACTTTCTTTCAAAGATAAATTTGATTACATATTTCATCTTGCATCTGTAGTTGGAGTAAAAAATGTCAATCAAGATCCAATAAAAACTTTCAATAATAATATTCTATCAACTTTAAATTTAATTCAATCAATTAAAAATAAAAAAGAAACTAAGCTAGTATTCTTTTCAACTAGTGAGGTGTATGCTGCCTCAAGTAAAAGAAATAAAATATTCAAGCCATCAGAAGAGAAGAGTGATTTACTTATTTTAAAAGATGTAAAACCAAGGGACTCATATTTTCTATCAAAATTAATTTGTGAAAAGGTTGTTTCTCTTAGTGGATGTAAATTTATAATTTTAAGACCTCACAATATATATGGGCCACGCATG
>MDTB01119336.1_pt1 | contig 30297 bp, 31 predicted proteins | sample 811161 | NCBI WGS metagenome assembly MDTB01 (sample SAMN05326650, study PRJNA326480) | marine metagenome | isolation source: seawater | place: Mediterranean Sea | collected 2009 | reverse complement strand
ATGAGGATCAATTATAAATTTATGCTCTTTATATATTTCATCGATTATAGATACTGTCTCTTCATCTGTAACTTTTACTGCTTCAAAATCTTTTTTTATTTTATCAATTTCTTTTTTTTCTAAATTAAACAAACTTTTTGATGACAGATCACTCATTAATGACCCTACCTTACTATCATTTTCATCTAATATGTAATAAAGTAGTCTCTCGAAATTACTGGCAACTTGAATATCCATGCTAGGCGTGATGGTCGGTTTCACTGTATCAGGTTTATATTCGCCGGTATTAATTACTCTTTGTAAAATATCATTTTTATTTGTTGCGACTATAAGTTTATTAATCGGTAAACCCATTTTTTTTGCTATATAACCAGCATAGATATCACCAAAATTTCCAGTTGGCACTGAGAAGCTAATATTGTCTTTTTTTAATTTAAAGAAAGAGTAAAAATAATAAACAATCTGACAAACGATTCTTGCCCAGTTTATTGAATTTACGCCTGACATATTTATTTTTGTTCTAAAGCTTTCCTCATTAAAAAGCTCTTTTACAATTTTTTGACAATCGTCAAATGATCCTTCTATAGCTATATTATAAATATTTGTTCCACCAATTGTTGTCATTATTTTTCTTTGAATATTAGAAATCTTATTATGCGGATGTAGCACAAAAAGATTTATGTTTTTTCTATTACTTAATGCAGCTATAGCTGCTGATCCTGTATCTCCAGAAGTAGCCACAACAATATTCACAGTTTTATTTTTAGCAACTTGTAAATGATCATACATATTTCCAATGACCTGCATTGCAATGTCTTTAAAAGCTAAAGTTGGACCATGATAAAGTTCAAGGAGATTTATATTTCCAACTTTTTTTAATTTTACAACTTCATTTTCTTCAAAGTTTTTGTATGATTTTTCTATAAGAGAACTTAATTCATCTCCTTTAATTTCGTTTGAACAAAAATTAAAAATTATTTCTGATGCTAGCTCACAGTAATTTAATTTACTTAAATTTATTAGTTCATCTCTAGTATATTTTTTTATTTCACTAGGTAAGAATAATCCCCCTCCGGGTGCAAGACCTCTTAAGAAAATGTCTTTAAAACTGAATTTTAGAGATTTATCTCTGGTGCTAAAATAATTCATCTTTTTCTTCTAAAATACAAAAAATATATTAAAATTGACATAGCGACAGAGTACCATGTTATTGCGTATTTGAGGTGATTATTTGGCAAATCAGGATTTATTTGTTTTAATTGTAAAGATGTATTGCTTATTTTTTCAATATGTAAAACATAATTACTAAATTCATTTCCAGTATAAATTTTTAAATCGTTCAAGTTTAATGTATACCATTCATTATTCTTAATATCGTTTTTTGGTTTAAATGGATTTGATTTAGTAATTTTTTTAAGTATACCCTCGTATTTGTTGGTTTCTATAATATTTATTTTTTTTAAATCATTTTTTTTGTCTTTTTCGATCCATCCTCTATTTACTAAAATAAATAGTCCGTCTACTGTCTTTAAAGGAGTAATTATGTCATAACCAGGAGCGCCGTTTTTATTTAAACTGTATAAGAAAATTTGCTTGTTAAAATCCAGATCACCTTCTAAAAAAACCCTTTGGTAGTTTTTTATCTTATTTTTAGAAAAAGAAATTGGTTGTGAATCTAAACCTATTTTAATCTCATTTATTAAGTTAAGTTTCCATTGTAATCTATAAACTTGCCATGTTCCAAGAGAACAAAATAAAATTATAGAAAAAAATACAAAAATACTAAAGGAAATATTTTTCAATTAATTTTAACTTCCCCAAATATAAATGGCTGCGAACAGGAATAACCACACAACATCAACGAAATGCCAGTACCATGCGGCAGCCTCAAATCCAAAGTGATGATCGGGTTTAAAATGTCCTCTCATAGATCTGTACAAACAGACTGCTAAAAAAATTGTCCCTATTATGACATGAAAACCGTGAAATCCTGTTGCCATATAAAAAGTTGAACCATAAATATTGCCATCGATTGTAAATGTTGCGTGATGATACTCATAGGCTTGGAAGCAAGAAAAAACAAATCCCAAAAAAACTGTGGCTATTAATCCATTAATTAAACTCTTTCTGTCATTTTCTAACATAGCATGGTGAGCCCAAGTAACAGTTGTTCCTGAAAGTAATAAGATCAAAGTATTTATTAATGGAATATCCCACGGATCAAAAGTTTTTATATCTGCTGGCGGCCAAATTTTTCCGATAGCCTCAGTTGGAAAAAGACTCGCATTAAAAAAAGCCCAAAACCAAGCAACAAAAAACATAACTTCTGATGCAATGAATAATGTCATTCCATATCTATGTGTGATTTGCACGACTAATGTGTGGTGACCTTGTTTTTCAGCTTCGTCAACAACATCTCTGAACCACATAAACGCTCCATAAATTAATAGGGCAGTTCCTATTAATAATAACCACAATGCTTTTGTATGAAAATAATAAACTGCACCAATGGCTAATATCAAGCTAGCGAAAGATGAAAATATTGGCCAAGGGCTCGGGTCAACTAAATGATAATCGTGTTTTTTTTCTCCAGACGACATTAAATTGTATCCTTTTTATAATAATCAGATGAAAAGAAAGTAAATGAAAGAGTTACATCTGATAAATTTTTGGTTTTGTTGTCATCTACTACTTCAGGATCTAAAAAAAAAGTTAAAACAAAATGTTTTTTTTGTCCTGGTTCTAGCGTTTGTTTTTCAAAACAAAAACAGCCAATTTTATTTAAATAAACACCAAAAGGAGATGGTGATACGTTAAAGGATGCTGAACCAGAACTTAAATTTTGAGTCTCATTTTCAACAAAGAATTTTACTGTATGAACTTCGCCAGGTTTCAAATTTAAAGTATTTTTTTCAGGATAAAATTTCCATGCTAAAGATCCATTGGAGTTTGTATCAAATCTTATCTTATAATTTTGATCCACTATTATTTTAGGTATTTCTTTAATTGTAGCATTTTGAGTAGTACCACCAAAGCCAGTTACTCGACAGAATAAATCATATAATGGCACTGCTGCAAAAGATAGTCCTAGCATTAAAAGAAAAATTGAAACTAATGCTAATGGAGTAAGTGTTTTTTTATTCATCATCAAATTTCTCTATTATAAATACCAATATTATAAAATGTAAGTAAAAACAAAATTAACATGAAAGCTACAAGTAAAATAGCTGTTATTATATTCTTTTTTTTTTTATCCATAAATTAAATTGAAAAAATTATCTATTAAAATTAATAAAAAAATTGAAAATAAATAAAAGATTGAAAAAACAAATATTTTTTTCGCCATATAATTTGAAATTTTATTTTTTTTTGTTTTTACTAAAGAAGCGCACAAGTAAGTGTAATATATCGTAAGTATTAACGAAGGAAAAAAATAAACGTTTGATGCAAAATTTAAGTAATATGGAGCAGATACAACAGGCAACATCAATATCGAGTACACAAAAATATTCTTTTTGGTTTTCTCTTGACCATAGATGACTGGCAACATTGGTATTTTAGCCTTTTTATAATCTTTAGATTTATAAAGACTTAGAGCCCAAAAATGTGATGGTGTCCATAGAAATATTATTAAAAATAAAATTAATGGTTCTAAAGATAATGACCCAGTAACAACAGTCCAACCTATGACTGGTGGAAGTGCACCGGCTGCCCCTCCGATAACAATATTTTGTACAGTTCGTCTTTTAAGCCAAACCGTATACACGAAGAAATAAAAACATATCGTAAATAAAAGTAAAAGAGCTGACAAAAAATTAGATGAATAAAACAATAAAGAAACTGAAAAAAAAGATAATAAAATTCCAAATAGTAAGGCTTGATTTTTGGTAACTTTTCCTGTTGGGATAGGTCTTAAGCATGTTCTTGTCATTAGAGCGTCGAGATCAGACTCATACCACATGTTTAATGTCCCTGCTGCGCCTGCTCCAAGGGCTACTGCGAATAGAGAAATAGCCGAGTTTAAGAAACTTATTTCATTTGGAGCAATAATTAAGCCTACCGCACATGTAAACAAAACTAAAGACATCACCCTTGGTTTCATTAAGTTAAAAAATGAGTCGAAATAAAAAGTTGATGTTTTACTATATTTTGCTTTTGCGCTTGCTTGTATCAATTTATTTTACCTTTGGTAGTTCCTCGAAAGTATGAAAAGGCGGTGGCGATGATACAGTCCATTCTAAAGTAGTAGCCCCTTCTCCCCATGGGTTTTTTTCTGCTGTTCTTTTTTTTATAAAAGAATAGAGAAGATTAAGCAGAAAGACTGCTAATCCTAATATTGAAATATATGAACCTATTGATGAAACATAGTTCCATCCAGCAAAAGCGTCGGGATAATCAGCATATCTTCTTGGCATTCCCGCTAGACCTAAGAAATGTTGAGGAAAGAATATTAAGTTTACTCCTATGAATGTAAGCCAAAAATGTAATTTGCCTAAAAACTCAGAGTACTCGTAACCTGACATTTTGCTGAACCAGTAATAAAAACCGGCGAATATCGCAAAAACTGCTCCGAGAGAAAGGACATAGTGAAAATGAGCAACTACATAATATGTGTCATGTAAGGCTGTGTCTACTCCAGCGTTAGCTAAAACAACTCCAGTAACACCACCAAGAGTAAATAGAACTATAAAACCGATTGCAAATAACATTGGAGTTTTAAAACTTATTGATCCTCCCCACATTGTTGCCACCCAAGAAAACACTTTAATTCCTGTTGGAACAGCTATAATCATCGTTGCAGCCAAAAAAGTAAGCTTTAGTATCTGTATCCAAACCAACGGTGTACATATGGTGTGCCCATACTACAAAACCTACCACACCAATAGCAACCATTGCGTAAGCCATACCCAAGTAACCAAAAACTGGTTTTTTAGAAAATGTTGATACTATATGACTTATCATTCCAAAACCTGGTAAAATTAAAATATATACTTCAGGATGGCCGAAAAACCAGAACAAGTGTTGAAACAAAACTGGATCTCCACCTGTTTGAGCTTCAAAGAAAGCAGTTCCAAAATTCCTATCAGTCAATAACATGGTAATAGCTCCAGCTAAAACTGGTAAAGATAAAAGAAGAAGAAAAGCTGTTACTAAGATAGACCATGCAAATAATGGCATTTTATGCAATGTCATACCTGGAGTTCTCATATTCAGTATTGTGGTAATGAAATTGATTGCGCCTAAAATTGATGAGGCTCCAGCTATATGTAAACTTAAAATTGCTAAATCCATTGCTGGACCAGGCTGACCTGTCTTAGAAGAAAGTGGCGGATAAATTGTCCAGCCTCCACCTACTCCCTGTTGTCCTGGAGGTCCATCAACAAATATTGAGGCAAGTAATAAAATTAGAGAAACTGGCAACAACCAGAAAGAAATATTATTCATTCTTGGAAAAGCCATATCAGGGGCACCTATCATTATTGGGACAAACCAATTTCCAAAACCACCTATCATTGCTGGCATAACCATAAAGAAAATCATTATTAAACCGTGACCTGTGACTAGAACATTATATAAGTGATGATTTCCACCTAAAATCCCATCACCAGGATGCATTAACTCAATTCTCATTAAAACTGAAAAAGCCGAACCAATTATTCCAGCAATAATCGCAAATATAAGATACATTGTACCGATGTCTTTGTGGTTAGTTGAATAAGCCCATCTTTTCCAACCATAAGGGGTATGATGATGTTGCGCTGTAATAGTAGACATTATTTTATATTATCCCCTAAATTAATTTTGACTAGATTTAAATTCGAATTTTTGTCAAGTTTAGCAAATTTTTCTTTGGCCTCTTCTAACCATTTTTCATAATTTTTTTGTGTCACCACTTTAACAGTAATTGGCATAAAAGCGTGTTTTATGCCACATAGTTCTGAGCACTGGCCGTAAAATGTTCCAGTTCTATCTGCCTTAAACCATGTTTCATTTATTCTACCAGGCACTGCGTCTCTTTTAACACCGAACGATGGTAATGCCCAGGCGTGTAAAACATCGTTAGCGGTAATTAAAACTTTTACTACTTTGTTAACTGGAACAACAATTTCATTATCAACTGATAATAATCTTGGTTGACCAGGCAGTAATTCACTGTCCTGAATCATATAAGACTCAAACACAATATTTTCATCAGGATACTCATAACCCCAATACCACTGATAACCAATTGCTTTAATTGTTACGTCTGCAGGCGGAATTTTATCCTGAGAATACAAAAGTTTAAATGAAGGGACGGCCATCAATATTAAAATTAAACATGGAACCAAAGTCCAAATAACTTCTATTAAAGTGTTGTGACTTGTGTTTGATGCAACGGGGTTTCTAGTGGCTCTATATCTCACACAAGCATAAATAACTAGAAATAAAACAAATACTGTTATGCCAGTTATTATCGGAAGTAACATATAATCATGAAACCAAACTAAATCTTCCATATGCCCTGAAGCAGCTTTTTGAAAACCAAGTTGCCAATCTTTTGGTTGCCCTGCATAAAGAATTGTAGGAGCGAGAAATAGAATTATATTAATTAATATTTTGTGCATTTTTATTTTTTATACAACTTTTTAATGCTTTGACAAATTCAATAAATGCGACAATTAAGGTTTATTATTGATTAAATTAACCTGAGAAATAGCACTTATTACAGCAGTATCTGACCTAAGTATATTTTTTGACATTGTGAAAGGAATTACCTTCGAAAATGATAAAATAAACTCACGCTCTGAAGGAGAAAAATCGCCCTCTGGACCGATTAAGATCGTCAATTTTTTGGTGTCTTTTAAGTCTGTAATTTTCAATTTTTCTTTTGAATTTACATCTGCAAATAATAATTTAGTTGAATTATCAAAATTTTTTAAAAAATTTTTAAGTTTAAAAACATTTAAAATTTCAGGGGGTGAAAGTTGATTGGATTGTTCTGTAGCCTCTACAACTATTTTTTTTGCTCTCTCCTGATTTAATTCCTTAACTTCAGTTCTTTCTGAAACCAATGGTATAATTTTTCTAACACCTAGTTCAGTGGCTTTTTGTAGAATAATTTCCATTGATTTTTTTTTAACTAAACAAATAGCAAGCTCTATATTTGATAAATTATCTGATTCTTTAACTTTTTCTAAAAATTTGACCTTAACTCTATTTTTGTTCAAAAAAATTACTTTGCTTCTCCATTCTCCTTTTTTATTAAAGAAATTTAAATTAGACCCTATTTTGAGTCGCATAACTTTTACAACATAGTGGGTGTGTTCTTTACTCAATAAACTTATTGTATTTTCCAGTATACTGTCTGGATGATATAATCTAATATTCATTAAATATATAATATAAATAAATTAAAAAAAATATAAAGGAGCATTAATGAAAAAGGGTAAGAGAGCCGGGGAAACTCCAATAGGTATTGATGTGGTAGAAGGAAAATCTTATTTTTGGTGTACCTGTGGAGAAAGTTCTAAACAGCCTTTTTGTGACGGTTCACATAAAGGAACTGATTTTGCTCCTTTGAAATATTTGGCTGATCAATCTAAAAAAGTTTTTTTCTGCACATGTAAGCAAACGAATGATCAGCCTTTATGTGATGGCTCTCATAACATAAAATTATGAAAACAAAAGCAGTAGTATTTGATGCTTATGGTACGCTGTTTGATGTAAATTCAGCTGCTGAAAAATGTAAAAGTAAAATTGGTGACAAATGGGAAACATTTGCAAATTTTTGGAGAACAACACAGCTCCAATATACTTGGCTTAGAAGTTTAATGAAAAGACATAAAAACTTTTGGGATGTCACAGAGGATAGTTTAGATAAATCAATGAAAGAGTTCAATATTGACAAAAGTATGAAAAATGATTTGTTGAGTCTATACAAAGTTTTATCTCCTTATCCTGAAGTTAAAAGAGTTTTAGAAGATTTAAAAAAAAAAAAATAAAACTTGCAATACTTTCAAATGGAACCCCTACTCTTTTGAGAGAATTGGTTGAAAGCAATAATCTAAATAATTTATTTGATGATCTTTTTTCTGTTGAAGAAGTAAGGGTTTATAAACCTGACTCAAGAGTTTATGAAATTCCAATAAAAAAATACAATATTCCAGCAAAAGAAATATTCTTTTTAAGTGCAAACACTTGGGATGTTTGTGGAGGTGGAAATTATGGCTATAATGCTATTTGGGTTAATAGAAACAAAACTCAATTTGACAACCTCGATTATCAACCTAAATACGAAATTGACAACTTATCGCAGCTACTTGATATTGTTAAAAGTTAATTTATATTAAAAAAAATGTTTCAGATTGAGGTTAAAAAAATAATAAAAGCATTAAACGCGTCGGACGGCGCTGGTGTTAAATTGAAAAGGAGCATTGGAACTCCTGAGGCGGATTATATAGATCCTTTTTTGATGTTAGATGAATTTGGTTCTGAAAATAGAGATGATTATGTTGCTGGGTTTCCACCTCATCCACACAGAGGAATAGAAACTGTAACCTACATGTTAAATGGTGAATTTGAACATCAAGATAGCACAGGTGCAAAAGGAACGATGGGGCCTGGAGATGTTCAGTGGATGAAGACAGGAAGAGGGATAATACATTCTGAAATGCCTGCTATGACAGATGGAAAATTACTTGGGTTTCAGCTTTGGATAAATATGCCGGCCAAATTAAAAAAGAATAAACCAGAGTACTCTTATATTAAGGGTAAACAATTAGGTGTTCATAAAGACCAGGATAAAATCATAAAAGTAATTGCGGGAAAATATGATAAAGCAGAAGGTCCTGAAAAAAATCACAACGTTGAACCAATTTATTTTCATATTAATTTAAATGAGGGTAAAGAATTTAAATGCGAAGTCCCTAAAGGTCATAATTCATTTATATATATTTTGAAAGGTGAATTAAAAATTGGAACAAAAAGTCACTCAAAAACTAATGACTCTGAATTAGTTTTGTTGGAAAGAGGAACTAATCTGATTATTAAGGGAAATAAGAAAAGTGAGTTTTTATTTATCGCTGGAAAACCAATTGGTGAGCCGATTGCTAGAGGTGGTCCATTTGTGATGAACACTAAAGCTGAAATCCTTGAAGCTATAAAAGATTACAATAACGGAACATTTGCAAAATATTAATGTTTCAAGTAGTTTCATTGAAATGTCAAAATCAATAATTATTAAAAAAACTGGTGGACCTGAAGTCTTAGAGCTAAGTGATGTTAAAATTGGATCTCCTGGGCCAGATGAAATCAAAATTACAAACTTAGCAATTGGTTTAAATTATATCGACACTTACCATAGATCAGGACTTTATTCTTTGCCTTTGCCAAGTGGTATTGGTCTTGAAGCTGCAGGAAAGGTTGATGAAGTAGGTGTTAATGTAACAGAATTTAGCAAAGGTGATAATATCGCTTATGCTTCAATGCCAATTGGGGCTTACTCACAACAAAGAATTATTCCAAAAAAGATTGCAGTAAAAATTCCCGAAGGGATTAGTCACAAATTAGCCGCAACATTAATGACAAAGGGACTAACTACCAATTATCTTTTAAGTAAAACTTATAATTTAAAGGCTGGTGAAACTGTATTATTTCATGCAGCTGCTGGAGGTGTAGGACAGATTTTTGCTCAATGGGCCAATAGTATTGGAGCTAATGTGATTGGAACAGTTGGTTCAGATGAAAAAATAAAAGTAGCAAAAGAACATGGATATAAGCATGTTATAAATTATTCAAATATAAAATTTGAAGAGGAGGTTATGAAATTAACTGACAATAAAGGTGTGCCCGCTGTATTTGATGGTGTGGGACAAAAAACATTCAAAGGTTCTTTAGCTTGTTTGAAGCCTAGGGGTATGTTGATCAGTTTTGGAAACGCATCAGGTCCTTTAGAACCTGTAAATGTTCCAAAAGATATTCAATCAAAAAGTTTATTTTTGACCAGGCCAACAATAGGTCATTATTTTACAAATAGAGAGGAGCTCCAAGCTGGAGCAGATGAAATTTTTAAAAAAGTAAAGTTTGGAAAGATAAAAATAAAAATTTTTAAAGAATATAAGCTGGCAAATGCTCAACAAGCCCATGCGGATTTGGAGTCAAGAAAGATTCTTGGACCCGCAGTTATTATACCAGAATGAGTGGAAAAATTGTTTCTCCTTGTATAAGTATCTGCAAGACAGATCCTGTTACAGGTTACTGCTATGGATGTGCGAGAACCAAAGAAGAAAAAAAAATATGGAAGAATGAGGAAACAAATAATGATTGGAAAAAAGAGAATATACTTTTAATAAAAAAAAGGATGAAAGGTTGGCAGCTTGATACCTTTAACGACTCATATAAACACAAAATAGAAGTAGGAATTTCAATATTTAAAAAATATTCTTTATCAAAAAAATAATTACAAGTCTTTTTTCATGGAGTCCATATCGCTCAAATGATATTTCAAGGCTTCATTTGACATTCTTACCTCTTGCAAAAATAGGAAAATAGAAATAATCATGCAAACACAACATGAAGCAAAACTTAATCTCGCGAAAAAAACAAGATCTAAATATAGAAGTAATACGGTTACCATGTTGAAAAGAAAACCAAAAGAGGAAAAGCCCATAACGTATTTTAGATAATTAGTTCTTTTGTTAAGAACATGTAATTGGTTTTCCCATTCAGGAGGTGTTTTTTTTTCAAAAGTATATTGATCATGTAGATTTCTAATTAATGCGCTCAATGTGTGAAATCTGTTGCTGTACATTGTCATCATCAAAGGTATTGCTGGAAACATTAGGGCAGCTACTGTGTAATCTATATCCATTTCGAATCAAATTGATTATGTAGTTAGTGTTTGATATTTACAAGTAATATTTCATGCAACATCTAAAAATATTTATTGAATTAACTAGATTAAATAAACCAATAGGCTTTATGCTTTTATTTTGGCCGTGTTCCTGGGGATTAAATTTTGCTTTTAATTATGGAACTCAAAATTCCAATTACTATTTCTATTTAATATTATTTTTTTTGGGTTCAGTTTTAATGAGGAGCGCGGGATGTATTGTAAATGATATTGTGGATAAAGATTTAGATCAAAAGGTTGAAAGAACCAAAACAAGACCATTGGCCTCTGGAGAAATTGGAATAAAAAAAGCTGCCGTATATGTTTGCATTCTCTGCTCCATGGCTTTTGTAATTTTAATTCAATTTAATTTTAAAACAATTTTGCTTGGATTATCATCAATGATACTAGCGTTTAGTTATCCTTTTATGAAAAGAATTACTTATTGGCCCCAATTATTTTTAGGTCTAACCTTTAACTGGGGATTAATAATGGCTTGGTTTGCAATGGACAATCAAATTAGCTATGAAATTGTTTGCTTGTATCTTGCGGCCATATTTTGGACATTGGGCTATGACACTATTTATGGGGTTCAAGATATGTCTGATGACGAAATTATAGGTATTAAATCCACTGCTATTAAGTTTAAAGATAACATAAAAATATTTGTTTTTTTAAGTTATTTATTTTCAATCTTAATACTCACTTTTTTATTTAGTTTTAAATTAGGAGTGAACTATTTTAGTTTATTTTTTTTCTTTTTTATTTTGTCTTTATTTTTTCAAATTTTTTATTTTAAAGAAAATGATCCAAAAAGTTGTTTGAAAGCTTTTAAATTAAATAATCTATCGGGATTTTTATTATTTTTAACCATATCGTTTTAAATTATGAAAAAAGAAGAATTAATAAAAATCTTAAAAAGACTTTATAAAGAACATATTAAAAAATATCTTAAAAATATTTTTGTTGCTCTTTTATTATCTATTGTTGTTGCACTAAGCACTTCTGCAACTGCATGGCTATTGGACCCTGCTGTAAAAAAAGTTTTTATAGATAAAGATCAGACTCTTGCAGCACTAATTCCTATAGCAATAATTTTAGCTTTTTCATCAAAAGGTATATCATTGTATTTTGCACGATCTTTAATAATAGGTATAGGAGGAAAGATTACTGGGGAGTTGCAAAATAGAATTTCAAAAAATATTTTAATTTCTGATATACAAACTTTAGATAATCGTCACTCAGGTAAATATGTTGGAAATATAATGTATGACTGTGGAATGGTGCAAAATCTTGTGAGTACCGGTGTTTTAAATTTAATGAAGGATAGTTTTACTTTATTAGCCTTAACATCAGTGATGTTTTATCAAAATTGGAAATTAGCAATTTTCGCTTTGATTATGATGCCTCTTGCAGCAGTATTGGCAAAATCTTTAGGTAAAAGGATTGGCAAAGCTACAAGTGAGGCCGGAGAAGTTACCGGCAATTTTGCGACTTTTTTAAGCGAAATTATAAAAGGTTCTAGAATGATAAGAATTTATCAAAAAGAAACTGCCGAATTATTAAATGCAAGTAAAAAAATTAATTTAATGGTAAATAAAAATATTAAGATAAATAAAATTTTAATTAGAGCTACTCCAATAATGGAAATTCTTACTGGCATTATGATAGCTGGATTTATTTTCTACTCAGGAAAATTAATATCAACTGGAGAATTAGAAGTTAATCAATTTTTTTCATTTTTGGCAGCAATGATGCTTGCTTATCAACCCGTGAGGTCCTTAGCAACTATAAACATGACAGCGTACCAAGGAGCTGCCTCAGCTAAGAGAATCTTTTCAGTAATAGATGAGCCAATAGAGGTAAAAAATGATGATGCTTTACCTATAATAAATATAAAACAATGTGATATTGATTATGAAAATATAAGTTTTTCTTATAAAAACACTAAAGATAGGGCTATAAAAAATATTAATTTAAAAATTAAAGGCGGGACCATGGTTGCTTTCGTTGGTCATAGCGGGGCGGGAAAAAGCACTATTTTAAATTTATTACCTAGGTTTTATGATCCTCAAAATGGTGAAATAAAAATCGATGGACAAAATATTAAAAAGGTAAATTTAAATTCATTAAGAAAAAATATATCTTTGGTTAGTCAAGATATAGTGCTTTTCGACCAAACTGTTCTTTCAAATATTAAATATGCAAATAATGATGCGAGTGATATGGAGGTTTCGGATGCCTGTAAATTTGCAGCAGCGTCTGAATTTATAGAAAAATTGCCTAATAAATTAAATACTATCATTGGTGAAAATGGTATTAAACTTTCTGGTGGTCAAAAACAAAGAATTTCTATTGCTAGAGCGATCTTAAAAAAATCTCCAATAATTTTATTAGATGAAGCCACTTCATCCCTGGATGCAGAATCTGAGGAAATTATTCAAAATGCGATAAAAAATTTAACAAAAAATAAAACTACATTAGTTATAGCACACAGATTATCAACAATTTTAAGTGCTGAAAAAATATTTGTTATTAAAGAAGGAAATATAATTGATGCCGGTACTCACGAGGAACTGGTTCAAAAATGCCAAGAATATAAGTCTCTTTACCAAAAACAACTTAAATAACTTCAATGATAAGACTTTATAATTATATTACATTAATATTATATCCTTTTTTAATTATTCTAATTATAATTAGAAAACTTTTAAATAAAGAAGATCCAAAAAGATTTATTGAAAAGATTTTTATAAATAAGAATAATTTAAATAAAGGCAGAAATAAAACTTTGTGGGTGCATGGAGCCAGTGTTGGTGAAATTAGAACATTTTTTCCGATCATTAATTATTTCTTAAAAAAAAAAAAAATTAATATTCTTATAACTACTTCGACTTTCAGCTCTGCTCATTTAGTAGAAAAAGAATTTATATCCAGAAAACTTACCCATAAGTTTTTGCCACTAGATATTGATTTTCTTGTTAAAAATTTTCTTAACACTTGGTCGCCAAAAGGTATCATTTTTTTGGACTCAGAAATTTGGCCAAATTTTCTTGTCAATATTAAAACCAAAAAAATACCTATAGCTTTATTTAATGCAAGAATTACAAAAAAATCATTTATGAGATGGAAAATTGTTAAAAGTTTTGCTAAAGAAATTTTTTCTATTTTTGATTTTTCAATTGTAGCAAATAAAGAAACCAAGACTTTTTTAAGAGAATTCAAAGCTAAAAATATTAAAGATTTTGGGAATTTGAAATTTATGCCTTATGAGAAAAAAAAATTAAATAATGAGGAAAATCTCAAAATTTTGAAAAATTATAATGTTTGGTGTGCTGCTAGCATTCATCCAGGAGAAGAAGTTTTAGCCGCAAGAACCCATCTTATGTTAAAAAAAAAATTTGATAAAATTATAACTATAGTGATACCCAGACATTTAAATTACGTTAATGATATTAATAAAGTATTCAATAAATTTAATTTAAGAACTGAAATTTGGTCTCAAGGAAAGAAGTTAATTGATAAACCTGAGGTAATAATTGTTAATTCATTTGGTGCTATGAGTGATTTTTTTAAATATTCAAGAAGTGTATTTATTGGCAAGTCAACTATTGAGAAATTGAAAAATGATAGCGGTCAAAATCCAATAGAAGCTGCTAGGTTGGGTTGTAAGATTTATCATGGAGAATATGTTTCTAACTTTCAAGATGTTTATACAATTTTAAAAAATAAAAATATTTCCTCACAAGTTAAAAATTCTGATGATTTATTTAAAAATATACAAATTGATTTTAAATCAAGAAATAGATTAAATGTAAAAAGAGCAATGTTTATGGAAAAAATGGGTAAAGATATTTTCAAAAAAACGATTATTTCAACTAAGAAACTTTTGGTAAAATGAAATTTGAAGAACCATTATTTTGGAAAAGTAAAAATTTGCTTTCCACTTTACTATTACCTATTTCAATACTTTACCAGATTATTATTAAAATTTTAGATAACCTAAGTAATAAAAAATTTTTTTGAGCAGCCAATTATATGTGTAGGAAATATATATTTGGGGGGTACTGGAAAGACACCTCTAACTATAAAATTATATAATGCGTTTCGAAAAAAGAAGGCTGCTGTTGTTAGGAAATTCCACAAAAGCCACAAAGATGAAATTAATTTAACAAATTACTATGTTGATGATTTTTTTGTAAACAAATCTAGGGTTGAAGGTATAAAAGAAGCTATAAGAAAAAATTCAAAATTAATAATTCTTGATGATGGTATGCAAGATCCTAATATCAGTGCGGATATAAATATAGCATGTTTCAAATCAAACAAATTAATTGGAAATGAACTTACTCTTCCAGCTGGTCCATTAAGAGAGTCATTAAGTTCAATAAAGAAATGTAATTTTGTAGTCATTAATGGTAACAAAAATAAAAAGTTTGAAAATAAATTATTGCAATTACAACCATATATAAAGATATATTACTCAAGATATTCTTCACTTAATCATAAAATATTTAAGGGAAAAAAAGTTCTAGCTTTTTGTGGAATTGGAAATTCTAATGATTTTTTCCATATTCTGGAAAAAAATAAAATTAAAATTATGAAAAAAGTCAGCTTCCCAGATCATTATGAGCTAAAAGACGAAGATATCAAAAAACTTAATTCAGATGCTAAAAAAGAAAAATTAATACTCTTAACAACAGAGAAAGATTATTTCAGAATAAGAAATAAAGATAAAAGAAATATTAAGTTTTTGAAAATCAAACTGTTTATTGAGAAAGAAAAAAAATTTTTTGATGATATAAAGAAATTTCTATAATGAAACATTTAAGGTATTTTTTACAAGCAGTCTCTATTTATTCGTTAATATTATTAATTAAAATTTTAGGTTTAAATATAAGTAGAGTATTTTTCTCATATATTTTTATTTTCTTAGGTAAATTTTTTAAATCGGAGGAAATTATAAAAAAAAATTTAAGTTTTATTTTGCCAAATTTAAAAGAAAATGAGAGAAAAGCTATGATAAATAAGATGTGGTCTAATTATGCAAAAACTTTTGTGGAATATTTTTTTTTAAGAAAATTCAAAAATGATTACCAACATATCAAAATAATAGGTCTAGAAATTCTTGAAAAAATTAAGAATAAAAAAAAGCCAGTTATATTTGTATCTGGTCATTTCGCAAATTTTGAGTTGATGTCAATGGAGTTGGTAAAAAATAATATAAAATTAGCAATACTTTACCGGCCATTAAACAATTATTTAATTAATCCCTTAATGACTAGTCTTAGAAAAAAAAATGTGTGTGAAAATCAAATCGTTAAAGGAATTAAAGGATTAAAAGGAGCAATTAATTATCTTGATAATAATTTTAGTATAGCTCTTATGATAGACCAAAGATTAAGTGAAGGTAAAAAAATAAAATTATTTAATCAAAATGCCTACACAACAACTTTACCTGCCCAATTATCAATTAAATTTAATTGTGATATTGTTCCTATTTACTTAAATCGTAAAGATAACAACGAGTTTGTAATGGAGATAAAAAAACCATTAGATATCAATATTGTCTCGAATGACCCCGAACAAAAAAAGATAGAAATAACTAGAAAATTAAATTCAATTATTGAGGAAATGATTAAAAAAGATCCTTCTCAGTGGATATTAACACATAATAGATGGAAGTGATTAATCTAGTTTATTAAGCTTTCTATATCTTGCGTTTACCTCTATTGGAGAAAAATATGCTTCTTGTAATTCCACATTCCAATATCTAAGATTTTTTAAAAGAATTTTTTTATTAGATACCGCGCAGGTAACATAATTACCATCCTCTATAACTTCAAAGTGATTTTGTTTAAATTTCAATTTAGCTTTTATTTCGCTCATAAGAGTAATATATATTAAAATAACGAATATGAATATTGCAATAATAGGTAATGGCGGGAGAGAACATGCTTTGTGTCAAAAATTATCAGAGTCAAAGAAGATTGATAAGATTTTTTGTTTCCCGGGTAACGCTGGAACTGCTGAAATTGCAAATAATTTAGATATTAATTACTTAAATTTTAAAAATTTTCTAAAGTCAGTTAAAATATTGAAGATTAAATTAGTTTTAATAGGGCCTGAGCTTCCACTGGTTATGGGTTTGGCAGATTTTTTAAGAAAAAATAATATCATGGTTTTTGGTCCAAATAAATACGCAGCAAAACTAGAGGGATCCAAGTCGTTTGTGAAGAATTTTTGTAAAAAACTTAAAATTCCTACTGCAAAATTTAAAATTTGTAAAAATTATAATCAAGCAAAAAAACATATTAATGAATGTAAACTTCCAATTGTAATCAAGGCTGACGGACTAGCAAGTGGCAAAGGGGTTTCAGTATGTAAAACAAGAGAAAAAGCTTTATCATTTTCATTAGAGATTCTTAAAGGGAAATTTCAAAATTCAAAAAAAGTGGTTGTCGAAGAATTTCTTGAAGGTGAAGAGCTTAGTTATTTTCTTGTAGTTGATAAAAATAATTTTAAATTTTTTGGTAGTGCACAAGATCACAAAAGAGTTGGTGTAAATGATACTGGCCCAAATACTGGTGGAATGGGTGCATATTCACCAGCAAGATTAATGAATGAGAGTTTGGAGAAAAAGATTTTACAAAAAATCGTTAAACCCACTTTAAAATTTTTAAAAAAAAGAACACCATTTACTGGATTTTTATATGTTGGCCTGATGGTTAATAAAAATAATCCTTACTTAGTTGAATTTAATGTTCGGATGGGAGACCCTGAGTGCCAAGTAATAATACCAAGACTTGAAAGTGATTTATTTGATATAATTTATAATTCTTGCAGAAATAGATTGGATAAAATTAAAATTAGATGGAAAAAATTCAAATCATTGACTATTGTATTATGTTCAAAGGGATACCCAAAAAGTTATAAGAAAAATTTTGTTATTAATAATATTAAATATTTTTCAAAGAATAAAAACTTTTATTTATTTCATGCGGGTACGAAATTACAAAATAATAAGGTGGTTTCTGATGGAGGGCGTGTCCTAAACTTTGTAGAACTAGGATCTTCTTTTAAAACTGTAAGAGCTAATATTATTAAAAAGATAAAAAAAATTAATTGGAGCCATGGATTTTATAGAAAAGATATAGGCTGGAGAGCGATAAAAAAATGAGAATATGTGGAGGAAATCTTAAAGGAAAAAAATTAATCTTTTCCAGTGATAAAATAACTCGGCCGCTGAAAGAGATAGTAAAGCAAAGCATATTTAACACGATTCTTAATTCTAATAAATTTAACGTAAACTTAATCCAGTCAAACATACTAGATTTATTTTCAGGAACTGGTTCTTTTGGCATAGAATGTCTTTCGCATGGAGCCAACCATGTTACTTTTGTCGAAAAAAATATGAAAATTTTCAACATTTTAAGAAAAAATTTAACACAACTTCATTTAAGTAAAAAATCAAAAGTTGTAAATGAAGACATCGAAAAGGCTTTTAAAAAAAATTTAATTTTAAACAGTTACGATATAGTTTTTTTTGATCCACCTTTTGCAAACGATCAATATAAAATTATATTTAAATTTTTTCAAAAAAATAGAATTTTAAATAATAATAACCTCGTAATTATTCATAGAGAAAATAAAACAAATGAAAATTTAGGTGATTTTGTTAAAATTTATTCAGAAAGAATATTTGGTAGATCAAAAATTTTATATTGTACTTTACTATTTTAATAAATTCTTTGTTTTAATTTTTACCTGTTCTACGGCTGGTTGGTTGTAAGGATTAATGTTATTAAAATTTGCTATCAAAATTGTCTCAAGAACAAAATAGCTAAAGAGCATGCCTAGTGTTTGCTCATTAGATTTTTTTACAATAAAATTTCGAAATTGAAATTTTTTATTTTTGAATACTTCTACTAAAGCTCTTTTTTGTAAATCTACAATCTGGTGGTAATTTTTTTTATTTAAATAACCATGTGTCTTATTAAATAAATTCATTTTTATATCTGATATATTTTCTCGTTTGCTTTCAAAAATAAAAAAAATCTTGTCTTTTGGACCATCAAGATAAAGTTGTAATAAACTATGATAATCCTTAGGCATACTAGAAATTATTGGTAGAAGACCTGAACCCTTTTTTCCTAAACTTTCAGAGAGTAATTGTTGCAACCATGACAAAAACTTTTCTAATTCTGGAACATAATTGAGAAATACTATTGAATTAATTTTTTTTTTTTTATAAATCTCACTCATATGTTTTGCACTTTCAATAAGATAATTAATTTTTTTTTTTAAAAAAAAGTCTTGTACATTTTTTTTAAAATTGTTGATATTCAAGTTAAACAAAATACTTGGGACTATCCCCACTTCACTTAATACTGAAAATCTTCCTCCGATGAAAGATTTGTGCTCTATAAATAAAATATTTTTTTTTCTTGATAGATTTTTTAAAGGATTATCTGAGTTTTCTGTTATAATTATTGAATTCTTTTCACTTATAAACTTTGCAAGAAAATTAATATTAGAGAGTGTCTCTAACGTATTACCTGATTTTGATATCAGTATAAATAAAGTCTTTTTTGAAATTTTATTTTTTAAACTCTTAATGTGGCTTTTATCTAAATTATTAACAAATTCTACTTTTTTTCTGATCTTAAAATTTAAAAAATTATATATAGCCTCTGAACCCAAAATAGATCCCCCCATGCCAATTATGTATATTTGATTAAACTTCTGAAATTTTTTAAATTTTTTTTTGTTCAATTTAAAGTTTTTGCTAAATAAATTAAAAAAATTTTCTTTTTGATGAATTTTATTTTTAAAAGATTTTAATTTTCTTTTACCAAAATTTTTATAATTTTTTTGATAATAATTTTTTTTTTAAAAAATAATTTTGAAAAGAAATATTGCTATTTTCTAATTTCATTCAAAATTGCCTTTTCCACATCTGATATATCTTTTTTTATATTTGATTGTATCCTAAGCTCGCCTAGATTTTTTTTCGTTTCTGTTTCTGCTTTTTTGAGTGAATCTGGCACTGGAAGTTCATTTAAGTTTGGGGGCTCTATCAAAGGTGATTTTTTTTGAACTAAGAACTCGTCATTATTACTTATTTTTTCATTCCTTAAAACTTTTCCAGCAGTTTTGAAGCTTTCGCACGCACTAAAAAAGATAAAAATTAATAAAATTACAATTTTTTTTTAATCATTTTTTAAAAGTATTTCGTAAATTAAAATTAAAATTACTCCTAATGTAATGAATATATCAGCAAAATTAAAAGTAAACCAATGAAAATCTTTATAATGTAAGTCAATGAAGTCTGGAACAGCAAAATATACTACTCTATCATAAAAATTTCCTATCGCTCCACCAATTATAATTGCGTAGAAATATTTTTCAAATATATTTGATTTTATCATTAAAAAAAAAATAAATACGATAATTACAAAAATCACAATACTGACTAAGTGATAAAAAAAATTTGAATTAAGGCTTAATAAACCAAATCCTATTCCTGTATTCCATACTAAATCAATATTTACATAGTCGTTTATAAATATTTTGTTTATATCAGGATTTAATTTTAAGATTTGTATTTTTGTTAATCTATCTATAAAGAAACACAAAAGTATTATTAAGGAGGTAAATATATTTTTTCTAAGTATATCCTTTAAATTAAATTCCTTTTTACCAATATTGTTTATCATATTAATTAGATGTCTTTATTACTTCTTCACACCTAATACACTTTTCATCGACTATTTTCCAACATCTATTGCATTTTACCCCTGAGGTCTTTTTTACAATAATTTTAGTTTCATCTTTCTCATCTTTATTTTTGAATTTTTTGGCTTTTGAAGTGATGAAATACTCAGCTAAATCCAATTTATCCATTAAATTAAAATTATTATTATTAGTATAAATTTCTATCTCAGCTTCTAAACTAGATCCTATCTCTTTTTTTGATCTTTTCTCTTCTATTGCAATATTTGCTTCTTGTTTAATTTTATAAAGATCATTCCATTTTGAATTCAACTTTTCATTATTCCACTTCATGGGTATTTGATTAAATACGGACTCATGAATGCTTTCACCAGATTTATTTACTAAAGTATGAATTTCCTCAGTAGTAAAAACTAATATCGGAGCAAACCATTTTAACAGACAATCTAACAGAATATTCAATATTGTAATGCAATCTTTTCTTTTTTTTGAATTAATATTATCGCAATATAAAACATCTTTTCTTATATCAAAATAAAATGAAGATAATTCAAGAGAACAAAAATTTAACAATTCTTTATAAAGTTTATGAAAAGTATAATTTTCTAAATTTTGTTTGATAGTCTGATCAATCTTAAATATTTTATGTAAAATAAATTGTTCAAGTTCTGGTAGTTCTTCTAACTTTATCTCTTTATAATTTTGCTTTTTAAAGTTATCTTTTATATTCCCTAATATAAACCTAAAAGTGTTTCTTATCTTTCTGTAAGACTCTGCATGTTGAGATAATATAGATTTATCAATTCTTAAATCCTCACCGTAATCTGAAGCCGCTACCCAAACTCTTAAAATATCTGCGCCATAATTTTTTAGTATGTCATCAGGGGAAATTACGTTTCCAGAGGATTTTGACATCTTCAAGCCTTTTCCATCTACTACAAAACCATGCGATAATATACTTTCAAATGGCGCTTTGCCTCTTGTTCCGCAAGATTGTAATAGAGAAGAATGAAACCAACCTCTGTGTTGATCTGAACCCTCTAAATACATATCTGCCGGCCATTTTAAATCCTTTCTTTTTTCTAAAACAAAAGTATGAGTTGACCCGCTATCAAACCATACTTCCACAATGTCATTTAATTTTTCGTAATCATTTTCGTTGTAATCTTCACCTAAAAATTTTTTTGATCCCTCTGTAAACCAACAATCCGAGCCTTCTATTTCATAAATTTTAGCTATTCTCTCTATAACTTTTTTATCTTTAAGAGGTTCTTTCGTTTTTTTATTTATAAATATTGGAAGAGGAACACCCCAAACTCTTTGTCTGGATACACACCAATCTGGCCTTCCTTCAATCATTGATGTTAGTCTTTCCTTTCCTTTGGGCGGAAAAAAAGATGTTTCTTTAATAGATTTCAGCGCTTTATTTCTTAAAGAATTTTTTTCCATTGATATAAACCACTGTGGAGTAGCTCTATATATTAATGGTGCTTTAGATCTCCAAGAATGAGGATAGCTGTGACTCAATATATCGCTTTGTAATAACTTTTTCTCATTTTTTAATTTTTCAATTACAAGTTTGTCTGCTTTAAAAATATGTGCTTTATTAAAATACGGTATTTCTTCTGTATAGTAGCCTGAATTATCTACTGTATAACTTGATTTAATATTATTTTTTATACATAAATTGAAGTCATCAGGTCCATGACTTGGAGCACAATGAACAATACCAGTTCCTTGTTCTAAATTTACAAAAGACGCTTCTAGCATCGGAATTTTTTGTTTAAAGCCTAATTTTTGAAGAGGATGACTGCAAATTGTCCCTTCAAAATCTGATCCCTTAAAATCTTTTAAAATTTTAAATTTTTTAATATCACATTTTTTTTGCAGATCTTTAATGAGTTCACTTGCGACCACAATTTTCTTAGAGTCAAAATTTTTGGCCTCATTAACTTCAATAATTGAGTATTGAATTTCTGAATTATAGGCTAAAGCTTTATTTGCAGGTATAGTCCAAGGAGTTGTTGTCCAAATAATTATACTACAATCATTTAAAAATTTCCTGGGACTTTCAGTTACTCTGAAGGAAGTGTAAATGGTATTTGATGTATGATCTTTGTATTCAACCTCAGCATCTGCTAAAGCTGTTTTTTCGACTGTGGACCAAAGAACAGGTTTGAAACCTTGATATAAACTACCATCTAATAAAAATTTACCTAACTCTCTTACAATCTGAGCTTCGGCAGAAAAGCTCATAGTCGAATAATAGTTCTCGAAATCACCTGTTACTCCCAATCTTTTAAATTCGTTTATATGAACATCAATCCATTTTTTTGCAAACTCTCTACATTCTTGTCTAAAAGTTTTTACAGGTATTTCGTCTTTGTTTTTTTTGTTTTTTTTATATAGCTCTTCAATTTTCCATTCGATAGGCAATCCATGACAATCCCATCCCGGTACATAAATTGAATCTTTACCGCTCATTTGTTGAAATCGAATAACAACATCTTTTAAAATTTTATTAAGAGCTGTGCCCATATGTATGTGTCCATTTGCATATGGTGGACCGTCGTGAAGAACAAATTTTTTTTTACCTTTCGATTTAGTCCTTATTTTTTTATACAAATTATTCTTTTCCCATCCTTTTAATATTTCAGGCTCTTTATTTGGCAAATTTGCCTTCATTGAAAATGCAGTTTTTGGTAAATGTAAAGTATCTTTAGACATTATTTTTTTTTACACTTTTTTATATCAATTTTTATTTGTTTTTTTAATTCAACTACGCTCTTAAATTTTTTCTCTGGTCTTATAAAGTCTTTAAATTTAATTTCTAATTTTTTATTATACAAATTTTTACTTAATCCAAATATATTTACCTCTAATAACAAATTTTTACCATTAAATGTCGGCCTATATCCTATATTTGCAATGCCTTTTCTATTATAAAATACTCTTTTGCAGGTAACACTAACTGCATAAACTCCATTTTTAGGCACAATATAATTATTTAAATTTATATTACATGTTGGAAAACCAATTTTTCTGCCTCTTTGAAATCCCTTCATAACTATTCCCTCTAATTCCCAACTCCTCCCTAAATATTTTTTGACTTTCTTAATTTTACCAAATGAAATTAATTTTCTAATTTTTGTTGACGATATAATTTTATTTTCCAATTTTAATGGTTTTGTTACAATAGTTTTAAATTTTAAATTATTTTCTAAATTTTTCATTTTTAAAGTATTTCCTAGTCTATTTTTTCCAAATTTAAAATTCTTACTTACAAAAACATATTTTGTATTAATTTTTTTTTGTATAATCTTCTTTAAAAAATCTTTGTAGCTTAAATTTCTAAATTTTTTATCAAATTTTTTTATAATTAAAAAATCTAATTTTTGAGCTTTTAGAAATTCAATTTTTTGATTTAAAGAATTGACTCTATAATTTTTAATCTTAGTGAAGTAAATATGTGGAATTGGTTCAAAAGTCATTACTCCAAACTTTAATTTATTTTTTTTAGCTAAAAGTTTACTTGCCTTTAATACTTTTTGGTGACCTTTATGAACTCCATCAAAATTACCAATTGCTAGAATGCAATTTTTAAATTTTTTAGGAAGAATAAAATTTTTAAAAATTTTCATTTTACCATTGTAATTTATTTTGGATAAATTTTGGATGAGCGTTGTATTTTTTAAATACATTCTCTATATTTTTTGAACTTTCTATTTCTTTCAAGTGTACTCCCTCCGTTATGAAAATAGAGTCTTGCCTCATCAAATTAGCTCCCTTAATATCAGTTTGTAAATTATCTCCAATCATTAAAGCTTTTTCCTCTTTCTTGAGTATTAAATTATAGATTTCAAAATGTGGTTTTCCAAAATAAACAACTTTTCCACCTAGATCTTCAAAAATTTGAGCAATTTTACCTGCACAAAATTCTCTTTCCTCACCTCGATCAACTATCAAATCTGGATTGGTACATACCATAATTTTATTTTTAAAATTTTCTAACATTTTTGAATAATAATTAAGATCTTCCATATGATCATCGTATAATCCAGTACAAAGTATATACTCACAATTATTGATAGTTGTTTTATGATTTTCTAGTCCATGGTAAAGTTTTTTATCTCTATCTGGCCCCAAGTGAAAAAATTTTTTACCGTATCTAAATTCTTTAATAGATTTCAATGCAGCCTCACCCGAAGTTAAAATATTATTTAAATATTTTTTGTTGATTTGCATTTTTTCAAGAAAGTTTCTGACGACTTGACTTGGTCTTGGGGCATTTGAAAGAAAAATAAATTTTTTTTTATTTTTGTAAAGTTGATCAATAGCTTCTAAGGCCTCAGGTATAGGTGAGATACCATTGTGGATTACACCCCATAAGTCTATTATAAAGACGTTATAGTCTTTAAATATTTCTGATAAATGTTCTATTTTTTTCAATTTAAAATTGTCCCGTATTCAAACTTATAGAAAACTTCATAAAATATAGCAATATCAAGAGATTTTGCTAAAATATTGAATTGGCACTTGAAATTTAACTATCACATACCATATCATGTTCATATGCTAATAAGAGGAGAAACATATGAAATTTAGGCCTTTACACGACCGTGTTTTAATTAAAGTTTTAGATAGTGAGGAAAAAACATCAGGTGGAATTATAATCCCTGATACAGCAAAGGAGAAACCTCAAGAAGGAGAGGTTGTAGCAGTAGGTCCAGGAGCTCGAGATGATAATGGAAAAATTGCTTCTATGGATGTCAAAGTCGGTGATTTAGTTTTATTTGGAAAATGGTCTGGGACAGAAGTTAAAATTGATGGGAAAGAATATAGTATTATGAAAGAAACAGATATAATGGGAATTTCAAAAAGAAAAAAATAATTTAAAATTATAAAGGAGAAAAAATGGCAAAAATAATCAAATTTGATACAGAGGCAAGAGCAAAAATGCTTAAAGGAGTAAATACCCTAGCAAACGCTGTTAAGGTAACTCTAGGCCCCAAGGGACGTAATGTTGTTATGGATAAGTCATACGGTGCTCCAAGAACCACTAAAGACGGAGTTTCAGTAGCAAAAGAAATTGAACTTGAAGATAAATTTGAAAATATGGGTGCACAAATGGTTAAAGAGGTTGCAAGTAAAACAAATGATAATGCTGGGGATGGTACTACCACAGCTACAATCTTAGCTCAATCAATCGTCACTGAGGGTTTAAAATATGTAACAGCTGGAATGAATCCTATGGATATAAAAAGGGGTATAGATAAAGCTGTTGAGCACGTGATTTCAAAACTTAAATCTTCTTCAAAAAAAGTGAAGGCGAACGAAGAGGTGGCACAAGTAGGGACTATATCTGCTAACGGTGAAAAATCTATTGGAGATATGATTTCAAAAGCGATGCAAAAAGTAGGTAACGAGGGTGTTATTACTGTTGAAGAAGCAAAAGGAGTAGAGACTGAATTAGATGTGGTAGAAGGAATGCAATTTGATAGAGGATATTTATCACCATACTTTGTAACAAACACTGAAAAAATGACTACAGAACTTGATAATCCTTTAGTTCTTTTGGTTGAGAAAAAACTTACTAATCTTCAACCGATGGTGCCATTGCTTGAATCTGTTGTTCAAGCAAACAGACCGTTAATGATAATTTCAGAAGATGTCGAGGGCGAAGCTTTAGCAACCTTAGTTGTTAATAAATTAAGAGGTGGATTAAAAGTTGTTGCAGTTAAAGCCCCAGGTTTTGGTGATAGAAGAAAAGCAATGTTAGAAGATATTGCAATTTTAACAGGTGGCCAAGTAATCTCTGAAGATTTGGGTATCAAACTAGAAAATGTAAAAATTGGTGATCTTGGTTCATGTAAAAAAGTTAAAATTGATAAAGAAAACAGCACAATAGTTGCTGGAGAAGGTAAAAAATCTGATATTGAAGCAAGATGTAATCAAATTAGGTCTGAAATTGGAGAAACTACTTCTGACTATGACAAAGAAAAACTTCAAGAGAGACTCGCTAAACTAGCTGGTGGTGTAGCAGTTATAAAAGTTGGTGGAGCTACAGAGGTTGAAGTTAAAGAGAGAAAAGACAGAGTAGAAGATGCATTAAATGCTACTAGAGCTGCCGTTGAAGAGGGTGTAGTTATTGGAGGTGGTTGCGCTCTACTTTATGCTTCTCAAGACTTAGAAAATTTGAAGCTCAAAGGCGATGATCAAAAAGCTGGCGTTGACATAGTAAAAAAAGCCATGCAAGCGCCAATAAGACAAATTACCTCAAACGCTGGAGTAGATGGGTCGGTAGTTGTTGGAAAACTTTTAGAAGGTAAAAAATCTTCACAAGGTTACGATGCTCAAAATGAGGAGTATGTCGATATGTTTTCTAAAGGTATAATTGATCCAACTAAAGTAGTCAGATCAGCATTACAAGATGCAGCATCGATTGCCGGATTATTAATTACTACAGAAGCTATGATTGCAGATAAACCGGAAGAGAAAGACTCTGGACCTGCTATGCCTCCTGGAGGAATGGGAGGAATGGGAGGAATGGGTGGAATGGGAATGTAAATTCTTATTAGACTAAAGAGTTCAAAAAAGGCTGTAGTTTTACAGCCTTTTTTTTTGCAGAAAATAAACACGCGGTTGATCTTAAAATCAATCCATCTTTTAATACTCTCAAATTATTGTCAGCTAAGGTCTTTCCAGTTGAAGTGATATCAGTAATAATTTCAGAAGAACCTATAAAAGGATATGTTTCGGTTGCTCCAAGACTTGGAATAATTTTATATTGGGTAACTCCTTTTGATATTAAGAAGTCATTAGTTAAATTCGGATATTTAGTCGCCACTCTAAGCCTGCTATTTCTTTTTAATCTTAAATCAAAAGATACCTCCTCTAAATCTGCTATTGTCTGCACATCTATCCAATCATCTGGGACTGCAACAACTAAATTAGCATTACCAAAATCTAGTTTATGTTTAATGGTGATTTTATCCCTTAAGTTTTTGTCTGACTCATTTAGAAGATCTAAGCCTGATATGCCTAAATCTATTGTGCCATCTCCTAATCGTTGAATTATTTCTTTGGCGTGCAGAAATATAATCTTAATATTAGATTCATTCTCAATAGTCCCAAAATAATTCCTCTCCTTTTCACTCAGTAAAATCTTTAAATTTTTACTATTAAAAAAAGATATCGCTTTATCTTTTAATCTACCTTTGCTTGGTAAGCCTATTGTAATTAAATCTTTCATATATTTTTCAAGTTAATTGCAGCACCAACAGCTGGTATATTTTTTTTAGCTCCCAAACTTTTTAACAAGTCATCATAACGTCCTCCTCTTGCTAATTCCTTATTTCCTGAAAATACTTCAAAAACAATCCCAGTGTAATATTCAACATCCCTTCCAAAATTTGTAATAAAATTAATATCCTGATTAAGTTTTTTTAGGTTTTGAATTGATTTTAGATCCTTAAAAATATTTTTATTTATATTATTTTTTTTTGCAAAACTTAATAAAGTGTTGTTTAGTTTTGAAAGATTACAATTAATTTTTAAAAATGATCTTATAATTCTAACTATTTTCTTACCGTCTCTAAAAGACCTTGGATCTTTAATCTTTTTCTCAAATCTTTTTAAAATTTCTGAAATTGCTCTTCCCGCTACAACCCTACTTTGACTCATTTGCTTCATTTCATAAAATCTCTTTTTATCTATGTCAAAATTGACGGCATCTATATCTGTATTTTTTTCTAATCTTTTTAAAAGTTCTTCAAAATAACTTGGTCTCCAAAAGTGTCTAATTAATCTTAATTTCCATCTTTCAGGCATATCAAGGGCATTAATTAAACTTTTAAATAAACTGATATCCCCAACTTTAATCTGTATTTTCTTACTTTTCATTTTTTTTGTAGAACTTAAAATTGTATTGATAACTTTAAAATCATCTTGAATTTGATTTTTTGAACCTAAAATCTCAATACCTAATTGTTCATTGATAAAGTTAGAACCTTTATTGTTAGATCTTCTGTAGGCTTGTCCAGAATAATAAATTTTTGATGATGATTTTTTTTTTAGAAAATTTATACATGAGGCTACTGTTAAATCTGGTCTTAAACACATAGTTTTTCCATCTTCCCTTTCAAAGGAAAGCATAGAACTCTTAAATTTTTCTCCCGATCTCTCTATAATGTATTTTGAGTCCAATAGAACGTCGGGTTCTGACAAAACAAACCCATTTTTTTTAAAAGTTTTAATTATTACCTGAGATAATTTTTTTGATTTCATTAACTAACTCTTTTATTTCAATTGATTTTTCTTTACCTGAAATTAGATCTCTTAGAGTAGGCTTACCTGATTTAATTTCATTTTCACCATATAAAATAACAGCCGGAGCCTCAATCTTATTTGCATACTCCATTTGTTTTTTTAACTTACTTTCCCCAGGATAAATTTCAGTGCTAACACCGGCTTCTCTTAATAATGATTGTAATTTTATATATTCCTTCATAGAGTTTTTATCAAAAACACAAATTATGGTAGGTTTAGATTGTTTTATTTTAAATTCTTTTTTTTGAATTAACGCATAAACCAATCGGTCTAAACCAATTGAAACACCAGTGGCAGGAGCATCATAATTACCAAAGTTATTCACTAAATTATCATATCTCCCTCCCCCGCCAATAGAACCAAATTGGATCACTTGCCCTTTGTTATTTTTTACATCAAATTTTAAATTTACCTCAAAAATTATTCCGGTATAATATTCCAGTCCCCTTATTATTGATGGGTCAAATTCAAAATTATTAAAGTTATAATCCTTCAAAATTTTTATTGTCTCAATTAAATCTTCTGTTTCTGGTGTCTTTTTCTTCAATGCTTTTTCAATTAACTCTATATTATTTAAAGTTAAATTTGCCCCTTTTGTAAAGTCTCCAGATTTATCTTTTCTTCCTTCACCTAATAATTTTTTAACGCTCTCCCAACCAAGTCTGTCAATTTTGTCTAAAGCTCTTAAGGTCGCAAGTTTTTGTTTTTTATCTTTTATATTTATATTTTTGAATAATTCTTCGGTTATTTTTCTTGATGAAATTTTTATTATATATTCTGATTTACTCAACCCGCATTTTTCAAGAATTTCTGATATCATAACGCAAAGCTCCGCATCTGCTTGGAAACTTTTTGTTCCCACAAAATCAGCGTCAAATTGTAAAAATTCTCTGAATCTTCCAGGGCCAGGTTTTTCATTTCTCCAAACTGTTCCTAGTTGATATCTTTTAAATGGCTTTGGTATTTCTAAATAATTTTTTGCAACGTATCTAGCGAGTGGAGCTGTAAGGTCATATCTTAATGATAACCACTTATTTTCATCCTTAAATGAAAAGACTCCTTCATCAGGTCTGTCTTTATCAGGTAAAAATTTACCAATACTGTCTGAATACTCAAAACTTGGCGTTTCAAGATATTGAAATCCATACTTGATCATAATTTCTTTAATATTAGAAATTATAAAATCACGTACTAATAATTCTTTTTCCTGCCTATCTACAAACCCTAATGGAAGTTCTTTAGAGGGTTTATTCTTTTTTTCTTTTATCATTTTTTGGTACAGCAGGGTGGACTCGAACCACCGACCCCTAGTTCCACAAACTAGTGCTCTAACCAACTGAGCTACTGCTGCATCTCTTTAGTTT
>MDTB01098029.1_pt1 | contig 30304 bp, 25 predicted proteins | sample 811161 | NCBI WGS metagenome assembly MDTB01 (sample SAMN05326650, study PRJNA326480) | marine metagenome | isolation source: seawater | place: Mediterranean Sea | collected 2009 | reverse complement strand
TCTGTAGAGGCTGTCATGTCGAGCACACGAACCATTTCCTCAATACGATAACTTCCTATTTCATTCGTGATATTTTCGCCCAAATATTGGGTCAGAGACTCGCAGCCAGAGTCCATATTAAACCAAACCATTCCAAAGAGTACTTCCACAACAACTGCTTGCAAACCAAGTTTTTCGCAGGGATTTCCGCGCTCAAAGTCTTCAGGTCCCGGAACATTTACCACGCGACCATCAAGATCAAATTGCCATCCATGGTATGGACAGGTAAATTGCTCTGCATAGCCATAGGGCCCCTCAGAAACACGAGCTCCCCGGTGGGGACACACATTAAAATAGCCACTAAATGAGCCATCAGCCCGTCGAACAACGATGACCGACTCCGGTCCCACTTCCGCCACAAGGTAATCGCCCGATTCTGGTGCTTGATAGGCTAAGCCCGCAATATGCCATGTTTTTCGCCACATGTTATTTAGTTCGTACTTGAAATATTCCCGACTAACGTAACGCTTTGCAGTAATTGGGTCACCTCTCAATTGAGGCCGGTCTATCTCGGCCGGTCTATCGTTTTTCACAACATCTAACTCCCTTTTCACAGCCCCTATTCATCTAGCTCGCCGACCTCCAGCCAATCTCCATTTACCCGAGCGTCATAAACCTTAATTGACTTATTAGTCAGTTGGCCCACTGGTGATCCGGTCTCCAGGTTGAAACGCATACCATGAACAGGACAGGAAATATGCCCATGCCGAATACGCCCACCGCAAAGAGGCTTATTCTGATGCGGACAGTTATTTTCTACAGCAAAATACCCTTTGTTGGTTACGCCCACCAAAATTTCATTCCCATTTAAATTGGCAACACTAGCTTTATTGTTTGCAAGCTTTGTTAGTTCAATCACCTGATGAAAAATCATTCTAGTCGACCGAAAAAGTTTGAGATTAAGTTTGAGGCATACATTCTAGAAATGTTAGCAATTGCAGCTTTGGCTTACAACTTGTTAGATGAAAGCTTCAAATCTCTTCGCGATCTGCGATTACCATTAGAGTAATCTTCGATGTTTAAAAACATCAATATTTAAATTAACAAGAGGAAATGGCTTAAAAGACTACCGTGCTGATGTTCTCATTGTTACAAATTCTTCGGCCGCTGAGGGATGTATCCCAATAGTCGAATCGAATTGCTTTTTGGTCGCCCCAGCACTCATAGCTATTGCCATGCCCTGAATAATCTCAGCGGCATGTTCGCCGACCATATGGCAACCCAAAACCAGATCACTAGCGAGTTCAACCACTAGTTTCATGGTAATCCTATCATCTCCTCCGCTGAGGGATTGAAACATCGGCCTGAAATCGGAGACAAAAACAGATACTCCTTTGGATGATACTTTTGCCTGCTCTTCCGTCATTCCAACACTTGCAAACTCCGGTTGACTAAACACCGCCGTGGGAATATTGTGATAAGCGACTGTTTGCTCGGCTCGTCCGAAAAGGTAGTCAACCAATACCATAGCTTCTTGAATCGCTACCGGCGTCAATTGCACCCGGTCGATAACATCCCCCAATGCGAAAATTGAAGGCTCATGGGTTTTAAAATTTTTATCAACGATGATTGATCCATTGCGTCTTGTTTTAACTGACGTGTTGTCTAGGCCCAGATTGTCAGTATTAGCTTGCCTACCAGTGGCATAAAGGACTAGATCTGCGGAAAGACGACCTTTGTCACTCAAGAATACTTCATGTGATTCATTGACGCGCTCTATCCTTTCAACAGTGGTATTAAGATGAATTTTGACCCCCTTGGCGCGCATTCCCTGCTCGACTTTGTCGATCATCTCCGAATCGAATGATTTGAGTAACCGCTGTCCCCTATAGATCAGGTGCGTGGATACCCCCAAACCGTTCAAAATACCTGCAAACTCGAGGGCTATGTAGCCTCCTCCAACAACAACAGCTGTTGCAGGCAGCCTTTCCAGAGAAAACATCTCATTTGAAGATAAAGCGTACTGACTACCGGGAAACTCGGGGATGTGAGGCCAACCACCAACCGCCAGTAAAATGTATCGGGCAGTGTAATTCCGGCCGCCCACCGCGATTGTATTTGCATCACTCAAGACTGCCCGATCGGAGAATAGATCTGCTCCACTACTGTCCAACAGATGAGCATAAATGGCGTTCAGTCGCGCTATTTCAGTGTTTTTGTTGTCCCTCAGCGTAGGCCAGTCAAATGTCGCTGCTTCAGAAGACCAACCAAAACTATTGCCAATATGAAATGTTTCTGAAAATTTTGAGGCGTAAACGAACAATTTTTTAGGAACGCAACCAACATTCACACAGGTCCCGCCAAGGTCACGGTTCTCTGCTATACCCACTCTTACTCCTGCACTCGCAGCCATGCGCGCGGCACGAACCCCACCGGATCCGGCTCCAACTACAAACAAGTCATAATCGAACTTATCAGCCACTCTCTTATCTCCTTCGTAATCAGTATTCGGAATCAACGCAACTAAAAGTATAATATTGAAACTGCCTTAGAATGAATGACTGCGTTCATCATTTCGCCGTCATAATTCGAATTATACTAAAAAAATTTAAGATCTACTCGCCCATCTCTTATAAATGAGTGGTGTGAACGGGCAACAAAATATTTTCTATGCATTTACTGCACGCCAATTATCAAGGGCCAGAATTTTAACGCCAGCTTGACGCTTATCAAAAAACCAATATGCCTCAAATCATCGCTTAATCCAAAAAAATGATAATATTGAACTATCCAATATTTTTCATCAAAAATCCTTGGAGCAACGTTATGAGCGCGGACAACAGAAGTGATAGAACTCCTCTGTGGGTGCCAGATGAGCACTCCATTCAGCAAAGTAACCTGACTTCCTTCCATGAAAAAGTTAAATCTGACCTAGGTCTAGAATTTGATCGATATCACAAATTGCACGAATGGTCAGTTTGCCACCCTGAGCAATTTTGGAAACAAGTCTGGGAGTTTGGAGAAATCCGCTGCTCCAAAAAGTGGGACACAGTGTTGGAAAACCGAGACAAGTTTCCCGGAGCAAAATGGTTCCCGGGGGCGAGACTCAATTTTGCCGAGAACCTACTTCGCGATCGAAGCAACAGAATAGCAATTATTAGTCGGCTCGAGAATGGAACTCGTCGGACTGTGAGTTATTCCGAACTCTATGAGCAAGTGGCAGCCTGCGCCAAGGGGCTTCGGCAACTCGGAGTAATCAGCGGAGACCGCGTTGCTGGTTTCATGCCAAACATCCCCGAAACCATTGTGGCTATGCTAGCAACCAGCTCCATTGGCGCAGTCTGGTCTTCATGCTCTCCAGATTTTGGGATCAATGGGGTAATGGACCGCTTTGGACAGATCACTCCAAAAGTGCTTTTTGCGAGTGATGGGTACTTTTATAATGGAAAGACACTCAATTCTTTGCCGAAACTGAAAGAAATCTGTAGTCGAATAGAGAGTATCGAGCAGCTCGTGCTAATTCCCGTTACCGGTCAAAGGATACGAATGAGCGAAATTCCAAATACAATCTTATTCGAGAATTTTTCCCAAACTTATGGTCCGTCTGACCTATGTTTCGAGCAACTGCCCTTTGATCATCCTCTCTACATCATGTACTCATCAGGAACCACAGGGGTGCCAAAATGCATTGTGCATAGCGGAGGTGGCTCCTTGATCCAGCATCTAAAAGAGCATCAGTTGCATACCAATTTAAAACCAGAAGACGTACTCTTTTTCTTCACAACTTGTGGTTGGATGATGTGGAATTGGTTAGTAACGGGCCTCGCTTCAAAAGCAACTCTGGTCCTTTACGACGGCTCACCTTTTTATCCCAAGCCAGAATCATTAATAGATATTGCCGTGCAAGAGGAGATTAGTGTTTTTGGCGTCAGTGCTAAATACATAGCTGCCCTAAAGAAGAGCGATGCTCGGTTGGTCCGAACCCATGATCTGAGAAGCCTTCATACCATTCTTTCAACAGGATCCCCACTTTCTGACGATAGCTTCCGTTATGTTTATGAAGAAATTAAAAGCGACGTCGCTCTAGCTTCGATCTCAGGGGGCACAGATATACTCTCAGCTTTTGTCTTAGGGCATCCGCATCTCCCGGTTTGGGAGGGAGAAATTCAATGTAAAGCCCTCGGAATGGCTGTGGAGATCTGGGACGAAAATGGCTTTTCCGTGACCAAGAAAAAAGGAGAGCTAGTCTGCACAAAACCATTCCCTAGTGCACCCATCTATTTTTGGAATGATACTGAAAATCAAAAATATTTGAGTGCCTATTTCAAGACTTTTCCCGGCGTATGGGCTCAGGGGGACTATGCAGAAATAACTGAGCATGAAGGCGTAGTGATTTACGGACGCTCCGACGCCGTCCTCAATCCGGGGGGAGTTCGAATTGGTACTGCAGAGATCTACAGGCAAGTAGAGAAGCTCGATGAGGTGATTGAAAGCATCTGCATTGGACAAGACTGGGAGGGGGATGTTCGGGTCGTGCTGTTCGTTGTGCTACAAGCAGGTTGCCAGTTAAGCTGGGAGCTGAAAGCAAAAATAATAGACAACATAAGGAAGGAAACCACTCCGAGGCATGTCCCCGCAAAAATAATTGCGGTAGGGGACATCCCGCGCACGATTAGCGGCAAGATCGTAGAACTGGCGGTTCGAAAGGTCATTCATAATCAACCAGTGAACAACACTGATGCGCTAGCAAATCCAGAAGCTTTAAAATTTTTCGAAAAGCTTGAGGAGCTCGAAAGCTAGCTTCGTATGTACTTTAAGGTATGAATTACTGGCTTGATCGGCACCAAAACAGAGAGTTATGAGAGTTATGAGAGTTCAATGACATTGCCTCAAATAGATGAAAAATCTTCATTTGCATTATAATGCTCGCGACTAGTCCATAGTTGTGGGATCATATGGTCAAAATCAGCGCCGGCCAATGAAAATCGCGCTAGTGACAATATATGACACCAATGAACTATCTCAGTTTTCTCGTCACTGCTCTCTTAATCTTGATAATTGCCCTTTTTGGCTTTTTCCCACCCTTCATAGATTGGCACTCCAATCGTGTTCTAAGCAGCGACCAAGCTAGTATAGCCGACCAAGCCATCGAACTTCATAAAAAGCTCTTCATCGGTGATTGGCACGCAGATAGCACTCTATGGTCAAGGGATCTGTCTTTAAGACACTCACGCGGGCATTTGGATATTCCTAGGATGCAAGATGGCAATGTTGCTCTTCAGATGTTTACCTCGGTAACGCAAGCTGCAAGCAATAGCAGCTACACCTACAACGTGGAAAACGCCAGAGATGAAATTACATTACTTGCCATTGCTCAGCACTGGCCGCTCGCAACATGGACAAACCTGACTGAAAGAGCTGCCCACCAAGCAAAAAAGTTACGCGACATCGCACGCTTCAATCAAAGCAACTTTATGCTGATCACCTCACAAACTGATCTTGCGGAATTTCTCGATAAACGGCAACTTAATAGCAAACTCGTGGGAGGATTGCTAGGCATTGAGGGTTCGCATGCATTGGAAGGTCAGATAAGTAACATTAAATATCTTTTTGGCCTTGGGTTCCGAATGATGAGCTTGCAACATTTTTTTGATAATCAATTGGGAGGCTCTCTGCATGGCGAGAGCCGATCAGGTTTAACTTTTTTTGGCCGTAAAGCTCTTTTTGAGATGCAGCGATTAAATATTATAGTTGATTTATCTCATTCGTCCGAGAAAGTCGTTAGGGATGTTTTGGAAGTTAGCAAGAAACCCGTTGTCTTAAGCCATACCGGCTTCCTCGGACATTGCCCATCGGCTCGGAACATAAGTGAACAACTAATGCGAGAGATCACTTCAAACGGTGGTTTGATAGCCGTGGGCTTTTGGGAAGGCGCAATTTGCGGAAACACGCCACGCGCAGTTGCTGATGCGATCAGCTATGGTGTGAAGCTGCTTGGGGATGATGCCGTCTCTTTGGGGTCTGATTTTGACGGAAATATCACAACCACGTTTGATGCAAGTGAGTTAATCCTCCTTACCCAAAATCTTCTTGATCTAGGGCTTTCAGAGAAACAAATCAAGAAAGTTATGGGTGAAAACATGTTGCAATTTCTCCAAAACCACCTACCTCCCAGCTAAGAAAGACATGCAGGCAACAAAAAAACAAACTTTAATTGTCATCGTTTCTTCGCTAAAGTATTCGCGTTGACATCCGATTGATAAGTAGATGGTTCGCAATCTGCGACCAGAACGTTGAAACAAAGGAAGTTCATGTGAGCAGCTTTTTTCACGGTAGATCATTGCTACTTTCTATTGCTTGTGTCGCAGTACTCGTCCTTTTTGCCGACCCTTTAGTTGCGCATGAGCCCCGCGAAATGGCCCGAATGCAGCAGACCATTGACATCCTCACCAAGCAACTAGCAGACGCAAACACGAAAATAAGGCGATTAGAAGCTTCCGTAGCCAGCAGGAGAGGTAGAAATGCACCAGTGGCCTCGGCTGGGTGCGACGTTGGCGATGCTCGCGCGAATGTCCAACTTGCCGATGGGAAAATGGCCGAAGGAGAAGCACTTGAGAGTTGGATAAGGGACTTCGGCAAAAATTGTACTCCCCAGGAGTTGACGCAATTAAAACTTTTAGCCAACGAACTTTTTTACGGGCAAAGCTCTCTCGACCTGATCGACCTGCTTCGCTAGCCTCGGTCGGGGTCTAATCAAATACAGAGGGTGCCCACCAAAAAGATGCTGCCGTTATTATCAGAATTCCAAAACCGTTTATAAGGAAACCGACGCGAACCATTTGCGGAATAGTAATCTTTCCTGAGGAGAAAACTATTGCATTTGGTGCTGTCGCAACTGGAAGCATGAAAGCGCAGCTCGCTCCGAGGGTCACGGGCACACACAACAGCATAGGATCAATTCCTGACTCAATTGCCATTGCTCCTATAACCGGCAAAAACGTTGCAGTTGTGGCTAGATTGCTTGTCATTTCCGTCAGAAACACAACTAGCGCCGTAGCGCCGAAAATCATCATAACGACCCCGAGTGCGGCCAATGGTGCAAGACCTTCCCCTAACCACTGTGCCAAACCAGAACTTGAAATCGCTGAGGCCAAACTAAGGCCTCCGCCGAATAAAATGAGAACGCCCCAGGGTAACGATCGCAAATCACTCCAAATGAGTAATTTAGTTTGATGTGTATTTCCGCTGGGCAGTAAAAAAAGTGCAATGGCTCCCATCACTGCAATGCTTGTGTCCGAGATTCCCTCAATTGAAAACCAATTTGCCAAGGAACCCCGAAAGACCCATCCTAAGACCACCAACAGAAACACCATTGCAACTCTTTTTTCAGCAAGAGTTATCGGCCCCAAATCAGACTTCATAGCCAAAAGATGATCAAGCGCCTCCTCGCTAGAGGGGATTTTCACGGTATATACCCATCGCGTCAAAATAATCCAACAGATTGGTAGCATAACAATTGTTATTGGGACTCCTAATTTCATCCAGTCAAAAAATCCCACCTGAATTGAATAATTTTCTTCCAAAAATGCAGCTAACAATGCATTCGGAGGCGTCCCTATCAGAGTTGCCATTCCACCTATCGTTGCAGAGAAGGCTAGTCCTAGTAGCAAGGCAATTTCAAAATCTCGTCCTTGTTGTTTCGAAACACCTGGAACGTTTGTTTGAATGACCGCCGCTACTGACAAAGCAATAGGAATCAGCATCATTGTGGTGCTCGTGTTCGTCATCCACATGGATAGAAGAGCCGCCACAACCATAAAACCACCAATGAGATATGCAGCATCAGTTCCCGTCCGCGACAGAATTATCAATGCTATCCTTTGATGGAGATTCCAACGTTGAACCGCCATAGCAAGGATAAAAGCCCCCAAAAACAGATAGATTATTGGATGAGCATAGGGCGCAGCCGCCTCTTTGATACTCGATACACCCAGTAGATCAAAGGTGACGATAGGCAATAGCGCTGTGATAGCAACATCCGTCGCCTCTGTTGCCCACCAAATAGCCATCCATAGACCCACAGCGGAAGTTCTCCAAGCGGCCGACGCCATAAAATTCTGATTTGCATCAAAGAGCAACATTGCTGTAAAAATGATGGGCCCCAAAACGAGTCCGAAAAATTTATGTAATGGCTGTTTGACGCCCAATAAGTGAGTCATTCGATTTCTCCTACAGTAAATTTATATGCCTCTTTGTAAGAACGACTCGCTGGTCGAAAATACGCTCCAGCTCTCAGAAAATACAACACACATTCACCAAATGATGAAAAAGATTGTCACTTTGCACCAAAGTCTTGAAATGATGGAGTTTTAACGGCACAGATTTAATTTAACTAAAAATCCTTCCCAGAATTAAAAATAAAACAGCTGTAAGAAGGTTAATTAAAAGTTTTTAAAGAGTAATTTCTTATGATTTTATCTCATTCTTACTTCAATTTTAACTTGCTGCAATGGCGATGATTGATCAAAGAGCTTTTCTGAGGCAAGAGGCAACACAAATCCCAAACGGGCCGTGACTGCTGACAATTCAAATCTCTTCGATTAATACCATAAATCTGTCAATCCTCTGGTTTCTCGTTCAGGACAATATATCCAAAGTGCTTCAGCAGTCGACCCGTAAAAGAAGTCTATTAAAAAGCAATAGCGCGGCTGTTAGCCCCCGTCCAGCCAATTATTGCGATCGAGACAATAGCCTTTTTTTAACAACACTGACGTGGTAAAAAACATTTCGCTCAGATTTATTGAAGACAGGCTTAATAGCGTTATACTTGTGCTACATTTGGGTTTAGTAAGCAGAATATTGTTTTGAAAACCATAAAAGTTATTTTCCCCTTGCTGGGATTTTGTGCGCTACTTTCATTGCTACCAATCGGCGGAAAGGTTCGAACTGACCTATGGACATCCGACTTCCCTGATCAAAATAACTATCAGTTTCCCGACAACTTTCTTTGGGGCGCTGCCTCGGCAGCTCAACATATCGAGCATCAGCAGCCGAGCGACTGGACAAGTTTTGAGCGGACCGTAATTGCTGAGGGTCGAACCAGCACGAATCCTAGACCCGGTTACGCAATTCCCGGACACATCAATAATTTAGATGCTTATCCTGCCCTTGTGAGGCTTAAGAAGACTAATTATGATGAGATGTTTGACCACGATTTTTCAATTGCCCAAACCTTGGGCCATAACTCGCACCGTTTCTCAATTTCTTGGGCGCGACTGTTTCCAAGAAAGGGAATGGTGCGGCCCGACAAGAGGGGCCTAGCATTCTACAACGAAATCTTCGCGTCTCTGAAAGCACACAATATTCAACCCTTGGTATCTCTTTTTCATTTCTCAACTCCTGACTGGTTTTGGGAGGAAAAAGACGGCAAAAGGGGTTGGGAACGAGACGATGCAATTCATCATTTTGAAATGTTTGTGACGGCTGTGGTAGAGGCTTTTGGGCAGCATGTCAGCATCTGGACCACGCTAAATGAACCTATGACTTACGTATTCAATGGCTATATGGAGGGTATCTTCCCGCCGCTAGAGCAACGAGACATTTTGGGTGTTGCACCTGTTGTTGCAAAATTGCTGGAGGCACATTCTCGCGCTTATGAAATAGTGCACGCAGATGCTAACAAAAGATCCAAAGAAGTTCTGGTTGGCATCGCCAAACATACCCGAGCATTTGAGCCCCTGAGGACTTGGGCACCACTGGACAGATTGTCAGCGGCCACAATCGATCAGGCGTTTATTTGGGATTTTCTCGATGCCATCCAATCCGGTGTCATGAAATTGGTAAACACTGATTTTGAGTTAGAGATTCCTCAACTGAAAGGAACGCAAGATTATGTTGGTATAAACTATTACGGTCGCTTCTATGTTGAGTCGAAACTTTTAGACCCAGCAAAACCTGAGATCCACTTTTATGACCCCAATCTGCCCGATGAGGTCCGAAGTGATCTGGACTGGGCAATCTACCCGCATGGCTTTTATCAAGTCTTGGTTGCGGCACATAAACGCTACGGCAAACCGATCTATGTTCTGGAGAATGGGCTCGCCGACCTAAAGGGCAATGACAAAAGAAGACAGCAATTCCTCGTGACGCATCTTCGCGAGATATGGAACGCGATAAATCATGCAGGAGCGGATATTAGAGGTTACATGCACTGGTCTTTTATTGACAACTTTGAATGGGCAGAAGGATTCACAGCGCGCTTTGGCCTTATCAAAACCGAATACGACAATGAATTTAAACGTGTGCCGAGACCCAGCGCATACCTTTATCGAGACATCATTAGGTCTAACGGGATTAGCTCAGAAGTTTGGAATAGTTATCACAAGCCGCACATGGACTGATGCATTGCATTAATTATCTAACGTCATGTTCCAAAGCACCGCCCGGGCTCCGAGGCTACTTAACAACATTATGCCGAAAATAGGCGTCAATGAGCCGTCAGATAGCATTGCAGCCAAAGCGCCTATTGAACCACCGAACAAAAAAATTATGGTCGAGTGGAGTGATGCGGCAGCCCCGCTGAAGCGCTCAAAAAAGGTCATATAAACGCCCGCAACCATTGTTCTGATTCCACCAGCCACCAGCACACTGACAAACAGTGTAAATAGAACTCCCTCGAGCTTCACCTGATAAAACAGTGAAAACATCCAAACAACACTCAACAGCACAATGTGAATCCAGTTTCCATAGCTTGCAATCCTCATTGGTGCCATAACACTCATCAGTCGTTTCGCAAGCAAAGTGCCTGTCATGGCACACAAACCACCGCATCCAAAAACCAGGCAAAACTCAAATTGGGTTAGCGAAAAATATTGCGTCAAAATTGCCATTGAGTTAGTTAAATATGCAAAAAAAACGCCCGATGTAAGAGCGCTAAATAATGTATAGCACGACGGGGTATAACTATTATTCTGTTTATAGGTTAGAACCTCCCAATAATTAAAGAACAGAGTCCTCATCTCAAAACGTTCCGGCAAATTCTCGACAGATTCCGGAACCCTAAACATTAAAATGTACCAGAGAAATAAACTGTAGACCGCCAGCACCGCAAAGATTGTCTGCCATCCAAAGCTCAAAAGAAAAAAGCCAATCAAAGGCGCAATCATTGGAGCAACCAGCATCACTATCATCACAGTAGCCATGCGCTGAGGAACCTCCTCTCTAGGGTAAAAATCTCTCACCTGCGCCATACAAACAACTGCTGCGAAACCGCCTCCAATTGCCTGAAATATGCGAAACACCTGAACCTGAAAAATCGTCTCAGCGAGGGCTATAGATAAGGTTGATGATGAAAACAAGAGCAAGCCAAAACCACCGAGGGGCTTTCGACCAAGCTGATCGGACAATGCTCCACCGATAAAAGTACCCAGAGCATGACCAATAAGGTAAGTGCTCACCGTAAGATTAACTTGAACAAGTTGCACGCCGAAGTGATCAGCCATGAGCGACAACGCCGGCAAGTAAGCATCAACAGCAAAAGGTACAACTGCCATTACTGCCCCAAGAAAAACGATTAGAAGCTGCGAATCATCTAGATCCTGTCGATTTTCCATAATTATCCTACAGCGAAGAAAGAAAAGGCTTTTTGATGCTAAAAAGTGTGAAGCCAGAAGAATTTTTCTATTACGAATTTCCGAAACAACTTACTATAGTCATGTGTAGATCATTTACCGAGCGCTATCATGACAGATTCCGACGAGACTCCGCTATGGTTATTTTCGTTAAAATTTTATTCATTGGAGGGAGTACGCGAAAGTTTACTTGCTTGTCAAGATTGTTCAGGCGCAAACATTAACATCGTACTGTTTATGCTTTGGATCGCACCACACCGAAGAGTTCTCTCACTAGATGAGGTGCGTGAAATAGTTAGCTTAACCAGGAGCTGGAGCAAAAACGTCGTTTTTCCTTTGAGGAAAATAAGACAGAGCCTAAAAAAAACCGAGGAGGGTATTGTTGCAAAGGATAGTGCCCTGCTGAGGGAGAAAATTAAAATGCTTGAATTGGAGGCTGAAAAAATCGAACAACGGGCGCTTTTCGAGGCTTATGACATTAATTGTATAGGGAAATTGGGTTTAGAGACAGGAGCAACTGCGAAGGCAAACCTAAAAATTTATGAGCAATTGCTTAAGGCGCCGTTTCCTGAACCAAATCTCGAATTCATAGTTGAAACAATATCAAGAGGTTTGCACTGAGATTCTGTCATCTCTGGATCGATCGAAACTTGTCAGACTTTTTTGCAAGCTCCTGAACTGACTAATAGCCCCCCCTTTCACTCATCGAAAGCCAAAACATTTTGCTCGCAAAACTTGATAAACTGCATAAAAATCGGTATCGTACGCGCCGTCTCAATTCGCGTCTTAAATCTTTAAGTTCACAACTAAAATATTCTGCTGTCTAATGATCTGTATCAGCAATTCAGCAGTAAATAATGCGATTGAGAGCCATTTAAAAAGGACCTTCACGGCGATCAGTTCAGAAGGCAGGTATCAACTGGTGGCGATTTGCAAAACGCGAGAACCTTTCCATCTATTTTAGGTTAGGTTCTGTTTCTCTGAATAAAATTGAGGAGAACATTTGAGCCCTAACCAATCCACAGAATTATGGCCGCTCGCCTTATTTGCCGTGCTGGTCGTTTTTTTAATTGTTGCGATGCTTTTTGTTGGCTGGCTTTTAGGGCAACGAAAAAGGGTTGAAGCAACCAATGATCCTTACGAATCAGGCATTGTGTCTGTAGGAAGCGCGCGACTGAAAATTTCAGTTGAGTTCTACTTGGTAGCAATGTTCTTTGTGATATTTGATTTGGAGGCTATCTTCATCTTTGCTTACGCGGTGGCGTTTTTCGAGCTGGGATGGCAGGGTTATATCTCCATGATGATCTTCATTGGAGTGCTCGCCATAGCGCTTGTTTACGGCTGGCTCAGTGGAGGTCTGGATTGGGGCGCCAAAAAACGAGTCGGATTGACAGAGGCTCTGCAACGGGAGAAAAGTCAGTAATGAGATGGACACTAACGAAACCTGATGAGCCCGTAGAGGCCTTCGCGCAGGACTATGTCGAGGAACAGGTCCAAAAAAATGTTGCCTTTGCCAAACTAGAGGACCTCATTGCATGGGGAAGGTCAAATTCTCTTTGGCCTTTCAACTTTGGACTCTCTTGCTGCTACGTGGAAATGGCTACTGCTTTTACCAGCAAGCATGACATAGCTCGTTTTGGGGCGGAGGTGATCCGAGCAACTCCTCGACAGGCCGACCTAATGGTAATTTCCGGCACCTGCTTTCTGAAAATGGCACCAGTGATTAAAAGGCTTTACGACCAGTTGCTTGAACCCCGCTGGATCATATCCATGGGATCATGCGCAAATTCGGGGGGAATGTATGATATCTATTCGGTAGTTCAGGGAGTAGATAAATTTATTCCGGTCGATGTCTATGTCCCAGGTTGCCCCCCTCGACCAGAAGCATTTATGCAGGGACTCATCATGCTGCAAAAGTCAGTTGGTCAGGAGCGCCGCCCGCTGAGCTGGGCCGGCGGAGACCAATCCGTCATTAAGCCTGAAAAGATCAGCAAAAGAGACGAATTGACGCCTGACCGGATACTTGCCACCGAGTTGAGAGAACCTAAGGACATATAGAAGTTTCATGGAAACCTTATTAGCTGAAACGCCTACTGAGAAAGAAACTAAGCCTTACGCTGTGCAGGCTCTTTACCGTGAGTTTGGGGAAAAAGCCTTTTCAGTCCAGACGTGTGCCGACGGCATTCCCACGCTATGGGTGAGCGGCAATAGTATTTTGGAGGTGATGAAGTTCCTGAAGCCGCGCTTTTGCATGTTATACGATCTGTTTGGCATCGACGAGCGCACCAGAGTCCACCGCAGCGACCAACCACCCGCCGACTTCACCGTCGTCTATCAATTGTTGTCGATAAAAAGAAATGACGACCTTCGGATCAAAGTTGCCTTGCAGGAACCTCATCTTACCTTGCCCTCGATCATTGATGTCTGGCCCAATGCCAATTGGTATGAAAGAGAAGCTTGGGACATGTTCGGGGTTGTTTTCAAAGGCCACCCCACACTGTTCCGCATTCTACTGCCACCAACTTGGAAGGGGCACGCCCTTCGCAAGGATCACCCAGCGCGCGCAACAGAGATGGGGCCCTTTGAAATGGGTGATGAGCGGGTTGCTCGCGAGCAAGAGGCGCTCCGTTTCAGACCTGAAGACTGGGGCATGAAGTCCAAGGATGAAGATAATGAGTACATGTTTCTCAATCTAGGTCCAAACCACCCTAGTGTTCATGGCGTTTTTCGCATCGCTCTCCAGCTGGATGGAGAGGTCATAAAAGATTCGGTTCCCGACATTGGCTACCACCACCGAGGGGCCGAGAAGATGGGAGAACGACAAACCTGGCACACCTACATTCCTTACACAGACCGAATCGATTACTTGGCAGGGGTTATGAACAATTTGGCTTATGTCCAGACCGTGGAACTGCTGGCTGGCATCAAAGTTCCCGATCGAGCTAAAGTCATACGAATAATGCTCGCAGAGCTTTTTCGAATCTCGAGCCATCTCGTGTTCTACGGGACCTTTGTACAAGATGTTGGTCAAATGTCGCCCGTGTTCTACATGTTTGCTGACAGAGAGAGGCTTTTTGGTATCGTAGAGGCAATAACGGGCGGTAGGATGCATCCAGCATGGTTCCGGATCGGCGGCGTGACCGCAGACCTCCCTAACGGTTGGGAGAAGCTGATTAGCGACTTTATAGACTCGATGCCCGCCAGGCTTGACCATTACGACAAGATGGCAATGCAAAACAAGATTCTGAAGGATCGCACAGTCGGAGTGGGAGTGTATACCCAATCGGAGGCACTTGAATGGGGTATAACCGGGCCCGGATTGCGCGCAACCGGCAGCGATTGGGATCTCCGAAAGACACGGCCCTACAACAGCGGCTATGACCAATTTGATTTCGAAGTCCCGACAGCAAGTAATGGTGACTGTTATGACCGCGCGGTTGTCAGAATTGAAGAGATGCGACAAAGCTTAAGAATAATCCGGCAGTGCATAGATAACATGCCTGAAGGACCATACAAGAGCGACCATTCCCTAACCACCCCTCCTCCGAAAGAACGCACAATGCATGACATCGAAACGCTTATCCATCACTTTTTGAATGTGACTTGGGGGCCGGTAATTCCGCGAGGGGAAGCTTCTGTCATGCTCGAGGCAACGAAAGGCATCAACAGCTACCATTTGATTAGTGATGGGGGAACAAACTCCTACCGAACACGTATCCGCACGCCCTCCTTTCCTCACCTGCAGCAGATCCCTCTTATAAGTAATGGTTTGATGATACCTGACCTGATTGCAATTATTGCCAGTATCGACTTCGTCATGGCTGACGTGGATCGATGATGGAAACGCTTATACAAACCGACATTCATTGCCATCTAACCGAAGAGGAGATCGTTGCAATAGATGCAGAGTTGGAACACGTGCCATACAAGTCCGGTGCTGCGATTGATGCTCTGAAAATCGTTCAATCAAGGAGAGGTTGGATATCAGATGATAGTCTTGCTGCAATTTCAAGACATTTAGAGATGTCAATTGATGAATTAGAAGGCATTGCAACCTTTTACAACCTCATATACCGAAGACCAGTTGGGGAAAAAGTTATATTATTTTGCGATAGCGTTAGCTGTTGGATTTGCGGTTGCGAAAGCGCCAAAGAAAAGGTCAGTGACGTTTTGAAAATAGGTTACGGCGAAACCACCGCCGACAATAAATATACGCTCCTCCCTGTGCCGTGCCTAGGTGCCTGTGACCGAGCGCCTGTAATGATGGTTGGGGACGAGCTAATAACCAACTTAGACGACGCAAAGATTGAAGCCACATTTAATCAAAATAGCTCGCGCGAGGACTATTGATGGAAAGAGTGCTTACTCGAAACATTGGGGATGACCCTATACCCATCGACTTGGTGGCTTACGAAGCTAATGAGGGGTATGAGGGGTTAAAGAAGGCCTTGGGCAACTTGAGTCCAGAGGATTGTGAGTCAATCGTAAAGGATTCCAAACTCCGGGGGAGAGGGGGAGCAGGGTTCCCAACTGGTATGAAATGGAGCTTTGTGCCAAGGGGAGATGCTTGTACCCCGGGGCATAAGTACCTTGTTTGTAATGCGGATGAAATGGAACCTGGCACCTTTAAAGACCGCTTGCTTATGGAATTCGACCCCCACCAACTCATAGAGGGGATGATTCTCTCCGCCTACACACTGGGTGCCGATATAGCCTATATTTTTATTCGCGGCGAATATGTGGTTTCAATTCAGCGACTCCGAGATGCAATCGCCGAATGTTATGAGAAAAACTATCTAGGTAAAAATATTCTTGGTTCTGAATTTAATCTGGAGATGTACGTTCACCCCAGCGCCGGCAGGTATATTTGCGGTGAGGAGACCGCACTGATAAACGCATTGGAAGGCAAGCGTGCAAACCCAAGGGCAAAACCACCTTTCCCACAAGTAAGTGGGCTCTGGGGACGTCCTACCATCGTTAATAACGTGGAGACATTGTGCAACATTCCCCATATTATCCATCGAGGAGCCGATTGGTTCCTAACACTCGGTCGGGGAGAGGATAGCGGAACGAAACTATTTGGCGTCAGCGGAAAAGTCAATAATCCTGGGTGCTGGGAACTACCAATGGGAACACCGGTTCGCGAAATCATTGAAGACCATGCCGGCGGAATGCAAGCCGGTCTTGAGCTGAAAGGCTTTCTTCCCGGTGGTGGTTCAACTGATTTTCTGACCAGTGATCATTTAGATCTTGCTATGGACTATAATGTAATCGGTGCCGCAGGCAGTAGGATGGGGACAGGTACCATGATAATCCTCGATGACCAGACATGTCCGGTTGGTATGGTGCTGAACCTCATCCGTTTTTTCGCTCAAGAATCCTGCGGATTTTGCACGCCCTGTCGAGACGGCCTTCCATGGACTCGCCAAGTGCTTGAGGACATATACAATGGTCGCGGTCGAAAAGAAGACCTAGAGACCCTAGCTTATCAAGTAAAGTATATCGGCGGCATTGGTAACACGCATTGCGCGCTTGCCCCGGGGGCAATGGAGCCACTTCAGAGCGCGTTAAAGTACTTCTACTCGGATTTTGAAAAACTTATTGAATGCACAGGCTCTCAACAATCAAACGGAGCAAGGGGATAATCCATGCCCAAAGTTTTAGTAGACGGACAACCGATAGAAGTCACTGAAGGCGAAAACCTGCTTGAGGCATGCCTTAATGCGGGTCTTGACCTGCCATATTTCTGCTGGCACCCAGCGATGGGCTCAGTCGGTTCATGCCGACAATGCGCAGTCGTGCAATATCAGAGCGACGAAGACAAAACCGGTCGGATCGTGATGGGCTGCATGACACCTGTGAAAGATGGGGCTCGATTTTCCTTGGAAACAGAAAATGCCACGCATTTTCGTGAGGCTATTATAGAATCGTTGATGCTTAATCACCCTCATGATTGCCCGGTATGTTCTGAGGGAGGGGAATGCCATCTTCAAGATATGACCGTAATGGTTGGACATCGGGACAGAAGATACACCGGCAAAAAAAATACGCACCGAAATCAGTATCTCGGTCCATTGATTCATCACGAGATGAACCGTTGTATAACCTGCTACCGATGCGAGCGGTTCTATAAAGACTACGCGGGTGGCAAAGACTTCGGCGCTCAGGCCTCAAGGGATCGGGTGTTCTTTGGTCGCCAAAAAGACGGGGTTTTAGAAAGCGAATTTTCCGGCAACTTGGTGGAGGTGTGTCCAACGGGCGTATTTACAGACAAGCCCTTCCTTGCGCACCATAGCCGAAAGTGGGATTTACAGTCCGCTCCATCTATCTGCATGGGATGCGGAGTGGGATGTAACACCGCCCCGGGGGAGAGATATGGCCAACTAAAGCGAGTGCACAATAGATACAACTACGACGTCAACGGATATTTTATCTGCGATCGGGGAAGATTCGGTGCCGGTTATATTAATAATCAAGAAAGGATCGATTTTGCCGGTTTGCAACAAGAGGATGGAAGTTTCTCGGCCATTCGTCATGACAGTGCACTGTCCACTGCCGGTGGGTGGCTAAATGATAAACGCGTCGTTGGTATAGGATCCCCCAGAGCGTCTCTTGAGTCGAACTTTCTCTTGAAAAAGTGGCTGGGACCAACTAATTTCTCTGCCGGCCTCTCTGATTCCGAAGCCTCTCGGATGGGAGAATTAGTGAAAATTCTCTCTTCAACGACGGCTAATGTCCCATCCATTCGACAAATGCAATCGGCCGATGCCATACTGATTTTAGGCGAGGACGTGGCGAATACCGCTCCTAGAATTGCGTTAGCTCTCCGGCAAGCCGTTAGAAACAAGTCTTTTTCGATGGCAAAAGAAGCCGGCATCCCTGATTGGCAGGACGCCGCCGTCAGAAACTTGGGCCAAGATGAGCTTTCGCCGCTAATGATCGTGACAAGCTGTGAGAGCCGCTTAGATGATATAGCTTCACATATCTGCTCCTTAAATCCGGACGCAATAGCTGACTTTGGCTATTCGTTGGCAGCGAGACTAAATGGCAGCGAGACTGAAGGAGAAATGGTCCGCGGCATGGCTGATATACTCTCCCAAGCAAAACGCCCATTAATCGTCAGCGGGGCCGGCGCGCCTCATCCGGACATATTATCTAGTGCGGCAGCAGTGGCTCAAGCGCTCAGCAAGTCTAATAAAGAGACTATGCTCAGCCTTTGCGTGCCCGAGAGCAACAGTATGGGTGTATCCATGCTTAGTGATGAAAACTCACTCTCGCTTTCGGAGGTTATTGGTCAGTTAGATGAAACAGATACTCTAGTAATATTGGAGAACGATCTTTCGCGGAGGTTAGATAGCGATGCTTTGCAAAAAATAGCGAGTTCAAATGTCAATATTATCACTTTGGACGTAATAGAAAATGCGACGCTCAGTCGGTCCAACATCGTGCTTCCCGCCGCCTCATTCGCTGAGTCAGAAGGCACGTTGATTAACTTTGAAGGTCGCGCGCAGCGTTACTTCCCAGTCTTCGAACCAGCGAAAGATCGACTCCCAAGTTGGCTTTGGTTAGTTAAAATAGCCGCTTTGAGCGGTGGCAGCAAACTTTCAGGGCTTGACTGCTTTGACGATGTGGTTTCATCACTGGCCAAAAGTGACAAAAAGTGGGCGGAAATTAATGAGGTGGCGCCCGGGCAAGCGTTCCGCGACCGCGGTCAAAAAATTCCAAGGCAAACGCATCGCAACAGTGGTCGGACAGCTATTAATGCTTCCATATCAGTTCATGAACCGCCGCAACCAAAAGATAATGAAACTGCACTTGCTTATAGCATGGAGGGGTTAAATCGCGATCAGCCCTCTACCCTATCACCCTATGTATGGTCACCCGGCTGGAATTCCAACCATTCAGTGCAGAAATTTCAGTCCAAGGTAGATGGCCAACATAAAAATCAGACACCTGGCGTAATGCTGATAACATCAAACCAAAACGGTCTCAGATTCGCAGATAAAAGCCAAAAAGTTGACGGGGTTAAAAAAGACACGTGGACATTGATACCAATCGCATCCATACACGGGTCGGAAGAACTTTCATCCCACACTAAAGAAATCGCCGAGTTGGCCGGGAATGGTTTTGTGGCTTTGACGGAAGATGGAGCGAAGGCTTTGGGCGTCACAGAGGGTGACGGCGTTCTAGTTATTAACGACAGTGATGAGAGATCCCTGGAGGTTCGGATCGTTGATCGTTTAGCTGAGGGTTGTGTTGGCTATAGTTTAGGCTTTGAAGAAACCCTGCATTTGATTCCCGGCCAGTCTGTGCGGTTGGCAAGGGACGCAAATTGGGTTCGATCCAAGCCGCTTCTAATAGCAACCGATAGAGCGGCAACTGAGCCATCGTTGGGAGCGAACCTATATGGCTGATGTAATGGTTGTTCTTCTCGCTATTTCGATACTGGTGGGTGGAATCACAGTAGCCGGGGTGCTGGTTTGGTGGGAACGAAGGCTCCTAGGATTCTGGCAAGACCGTCTAGGGCCGAATCGCATTGGCCCGTTTGGAATAGGACAGTTGGGGGCCGACATAATAAAGCTGCTCTTCAAAGATGATTGGGTTCCTCCCTTCGCGGACCGTTTTGTCTTTGTTCTAGCGCCCACCGCCATAATAGCCTCCATGATGATGGGTTTTGCCGTAGTCCCCTTTGCGCCCGGCGTGCACATTGTGGACCTTAACATTGGCTTACTGTTTTTCCTTGGCATGTCTGCGCTAGCTGTTTACAGTGTGCTGCTTGGAGGACTAGCTTCGAATAATAAGTACGCACTTTTGGGAGGCCTTCGTTCGGCTTCCCAAATGGTTAGTTATGAGGTTTTCATGGGATTATCGCTCATGGGAGTGGTAATGATCACCGGCAGTTTCAGTCTTGTTGATATCGTTGAAGCCCAAAAAGACGTTTGGTTCTGCTTCTCTCAAATTCTTGGGCTGTTTGTCTTTATGATCGCGGGGATCGCCGAGAGTCACAGACTCCCGTTCGATCTGCCTGAGGCAGAACATGAATTAACCGCAGGTTTTCACACTGAATATGGGGGAATGAAGTTCGCCATGTTTATGTTAGGAGAGTACCTGGGACTTGCCTTGATCTCTTGCATGATTGTTACGCTTTTTTTTGGAGGATGGATGGGGCCAAGTATATTTGGAGACTGGGTTCCACCATTTATTTGGTTTAGCCTGAAAGTAATTCTTGTAATCAACTTTTTCATTCTTTTGAGAGCGGCCATTCCTCGCCCTCGATACGACCAACTCATGGATCTTGGTTGGAAAATTATGCTTCCGATAACGCTGATAAACTTGGCAGTAACTGGTGCAGTACTTCTTTGGATGGAGGAGATGGTTTAATGTTGAGCATGCTGCGTTCAATGTGGGAGATCTTCATTCACCTTTTTCGCAAGGCCGAAACGGTTCAGTACCCGGAAGAAATGCCATACTTGGCACCCCGCTATCGGGGCCGAATCGTGCTAACTAGAGATCCAGATGGCGAGGAACGATGTGTTGCTTGCAACCTTTGCGCTGCCGCATGCCCGGTTGATTGCATAGCTTTGCAGAAGGATACTAGAGAGGATGGCACTTGGTACCCCGAGTTTTTCAGGATCAATTTTTCTCGGTGTATCATGTGCGGGCTATGCGAAGAAGCCTGCCCGACGTACGCCATTCAGCTTACGCCGGACTTTGAAATGTGTGAATACGACAGACAAAACATGGTATATGAAAAGGAACACCTGTTAATAAACGGCGTCGGCAAGTATCCAGACTACAACTTCTACAGAGTTTCGGGGCTTCAGACTGCTACAAAAGATAAAGGTGAGGCGCTGAACGAAAGCGCGCCAATTGACACCAAAAGCTTGATGCCATGATCAAGGATCCCATTTCTTACAAGCTAATGAAATGGGACAAATGGATTACATAAATGCTTGAAATGATGCTTTTTTACATTGCGGCCGCTGTCGCGTTAGCCGCCACCATCTTGGCGATGACCAGGACCAACGCAATTCATGCACTTATCTACCTGATCGTATCTCTCCTATCGATAGCAGTGATATTTTTTCTCATTGGCGCACCATTCGCTGCAGCACTGGAGGTTGTGATCTATGCTGGCGCAATCATGGTGCTTTTTGTGTTTGTAATCATGATGCTTAATTTGGGAGAAGAGGGGGATGCGCGAGAGCGGAAATGGCTTGAACCAAGGATATGGATCGGACCAGCTACCCTCTCTTTAATTCTTTTAACCGAATTAGTATTTTTAATCGGCTCTGTCGAGGGGCAAATCTCTCAGGGAGTGGTTTCAGCTAAAATGGTTGGCATGTCACTCTTTGGCCCTTATGTTCTGGCTGTAGAGCTTGCCTCCATGTTACTTCTCGCTGGAATGGTAGGAGCCTTCCATTTGGGCAGGCGACTCTTAGAGAAGAGAGCCTGATAAATGAATGAGCTAGCAGTGCCTCTCAACCATTTGCTCTTCCTGTCGGGACTTCTTTTTTCTATTGGTATGTTGGGCGTTATGATTAGACGCAACATCATCTTCATACTGATGTCCATTGAAGTGATGTTAAACGCATGTGCGCTGGCCTTTGTTGGGGCCGGGGCTCACTGGGGCCAACCTGATGGCCAAGTAATGTATGTGATGATTCTCAGTATCGCTGCGGCTGAGATAGCCGTCGGATTGGGGCTTGTTTTGCAAATCCAACGACGATTTAAGACTCTGGATATGGACCAAGCGAATCGGATGCGAGGCTAAGCGTGGCAAATTATATCTGGCTGATACCCATATTGCCGTTAGTTAGCTCAATCATTTTGATGCTTGGCTCAGCAAAGTTTGGCCGGTCAATTGTAGCGACACTTGGAGTGGGCTCGGTGGGAATAGCCGCGGTTTTAACAGGCGCCTTAGCATATGAATATTTGCACGCTCCAGAACCAATTAGCATTGTGTATTGGACCTGGATGAAAGTTGGGCAGTTCGATCCCAGCATAGCCTTTTATTTTGATGGCCTGACGCTTGTAATGATGTCAGTTATCACCGGCGTAGGTTTTTTAATACATCTTTTCTCTAGCGAATTTATGGAGCATGACCTGAGTTATGCACGCTATTTCGCCTACTTGAATATGTTTGTAGCGGCGATGCTGATATTGGTTCTAGCAGACAACTTGCTCCTCATGTATCTTGGATGGGAGGGTGTCGGGACTTGTAGTTACTTATTGGTCGGCTTTTGGTATCAGCACAGTGCAAATGGCCAAGCAGCGAGGAAAGCTTTTATTGTTACCCGGATTGGTGACACTGCAATGGCAATTGGTTTGCTTGTTCTCTTCACCGAACTCGGAACGCTGAACATTCAGGAGATGACAGCGGCGGCTCAAGCGAAGTGGCAAACGGGGGACTTTATGCCGCTGCTGGTTTGTATCTTGCTTCTTTCGGGAGCTGCCGGCAAGTCTGCACAACTGCCGCTGCACACATGGCTGCCAGATGCGATGGCTGGCCCAACACCTGTGAGCGCACTAATTCATGCGGCCACCATGGTGACGGCCGGAGTCTATCTTATTGCAAGAACGCATGGCCTGTTTCTCCTTTCCCCAGACGCCATGACTCTTGTGGCTGTGCTCGGTTTGTTAACCTCGCTGATGGCCGCTTTCACAGCTCTCGCTCAGCACGATATTAAACGCATCCTCGCGTACTCCACTATCAGCCAGATAGGCTATATGTTCCTTGCACTTGGCGTTGGCGCATGGAGCGCAGGCGTATTCCATCTAATGACCCATGCTTTCTTTAAAGCACTGTTGTTCCTTGGGTCAGGAGCGATTATTCACTGCCTTCATCACGAGCATGACATCTTTAAAATGGGTGGCTTAAGAACACGGATGCCGGTAACCTTCTGGAGTTTTATGATTGGTTCAGCCGCCCTCGCTGCACTCCCCATGACCTCGGGTTTCTTCAGCAAGGATTTAATTCTGCTTCAAGCATATCAGCAAGCCAATATAGGTCCTCTCCTGTGGCTGGGAGGACTTGGGGGCGCTTTGCTTACGGCAATATATAGCTTCCGATTGGTATTCATTGTTTTCTTTGGGGATTCGAACACGTTACCTGACAAGGAGATTGGCTGGCGTATGGCTGTTCCTCTAATCCTGCTCTGTACACTATCATTGATAGGTGGCTTCTTTAGTTTGCCCGTTGAGAGCGTTTTTCCCTCGCACGATGATCAGCACCCGGCCCACTGGGTGGAGTTGGTGTCCATCAGCATACCCATAGTTGGGGTTGTGTTGGCATATTTGTTGTTTTTGGGGCGCCAGTTAGACCTTGATTTCTTAATTAAATCTGCGATGGGACGCTGGCTCAAGCACTTTTGGTATAGTGGATGGAAAGTAGACAGATTTTACGATCTAGTTCTGGTCAATCCCTATTATTGGGTTGCAACGATAACTCGGAATGAGCCTGTTGATAAGTTTTACAACCTAATTGTGCGAACCAACCAATCACTCAACGCCAGCTTAAGCAGTCTGCAAACGGGACGAATGCGCCAATATATTATCAGCATGGTCATAGGACTCATTGGCTTCCTCGGCTTAGCTTTATTCTTTGCTTCCGGCGCGTTCCGATGATGCTCGTCAATGTCATTTTGATCTTACTTTTGGGAGGCGTTGTCGCCGCTATGTCCGAGCGAGCAAGTCCTGCCATGCCAAGGATGGTGGCCCTCTCGGTCATTTTTTTGGCATTCTTCTACTTAGTATTCCATTTGACTGGTCTTGATGGTTTAGATCATCTTCAGTCTTCTACCCCAAACGATCCAAGCTCCTGGCTCATCCACTTCAAGATGAGCTGGATACCCGCTTTTGGCATCAACATTGAATTTGCCCTAGATGGACTCAGCCTCCTGATGGTGTTGCTGACCTTGATTCTCGGTGCAATTGCTGTAAGCGCGTCATGGACAGATATAAACGAGAGACATGGTTTTTTTGAAGCCAATCTTCTTTGGACCATAGCGGGTGTTTTGGGTGTCTTTATGGCTATGGACTTGTTCTTGTTCTTCCTTTTCTGGGAAGTCATGTTGATACCGATGTACTTTCTAATCGCCATCTGGGGACATGAAAACCGCGGCTATGCGGCGATGAAGTTCTTTATCTTCACCCAAGCTAGCGGATTGCTAATGTTAGTGGCGACGTTGGCCTTGGTGGCAGTTTACAAAGACTCTACAGGGCACTATAGCTTCAGTTACTTCGATTTATTGAATACACCGATGGCACAAAATACGGCTTGGTGGCTCATGCTTGGTTTTTTTGTTGCATTCGTTGTGAAGTTACCGGGCTTTCCCTTTCACACCTGGCTACCTGATGCTCATACCCAAGCTCCCACTGCGGGTAGCGTTATTCTAGCCGGCATTCTCTTGAAGACGGGCGCCTATGGCTTAATCCGTTTTGCAGTTCCTTTGTTTCCTGAAGCAGCTCTTGAGTTTTCAAGTTTTGCTTTAATTCTAGGGGTTGCTGGGATAATCTACGGCGCCGTGCTTGCCTTCGGTCAGACAGATTTCAAACGTCTCGTAGCATATAGCAGCGTAAGCCACATGGGCTTTATCTTGTTAGGGGTCTATGCTTGGAACGAACTGGCTCTCCAGGGAGCAGTGATGCAGATGGTTGCGCATGGTTTTAGTACCGCCGCACTATTCATGATTGCAGGCTCTCTCCAAGAGAGGCTGCATACTCGTGAGATGCCCGAGATGGGCGGGCTTTGGCAAAGCATGCCAAGAATGGCTGCGATAGCCATGTTCTTCGTTCTTGCCTCGCTTGGCCTACCGGGATTGGGAAATTTCGTCGCCGAATTTTTAGTTCTCCTCGGGCTCTTCCAAGTGAATCCCTGGTTAACAGTCCTCGCCTCAATGGGCCTTATCACTGGGGCTATCTATTCTCTCATGCTCATGCAGCGCTCCTTTCAAGGAGAATCCAACCCGGAACTCAATACAAAAACAATAGCCGACTTTGGTTCTCGAGAGCTACTGACTATGGCAATTATGGTTATTGCTCTTGTGGCGCTTGGTATGTACCCTCAACCCGTACTGGATATTGCCCGAACGACAATAGCAGGCACTCTAGAATACAGCCTGTTGGGAGCTGCGCCATGACCGTGTCTAAATTAATGGCCCTTGCACCAATACTATTATTGTCAATCACGATAATAGTACTAGTGCTTCATGCGTCATTCAGCCGCGATCACAAAAGCGCTTGGTATATCAGCGCCCTGGGTCTAATTATTACCCTTTGGGGAACTTATTACGCGTCTGAGTATGCTCAGCAAGTTACGGTACTTGTAGAAGTCGATAAATGGGGATTACTTTTCACTGCACTCATAGTGGTATCGACGCTTACTACTCTCGCAATCTCTCGAGATATTTTTTTGTCTGAAGGAAATCGAAAAGAGGAGTACTACCTTCTCATTCTGCTTTCAACGCTCGGCGCGATTGTCCTATGCCAATCTTCTCATATAGTGTCGTTATTGTTAGGGATGGAGTTAATGGGTATAGCAGTTTATGCCATGATTGCTTTCCCTGAGGATGACGTCCTCCCGCTCGAGGCTAGCATAAAATACCTGATTCTATCGGCTTGCGCATCTGCGATGTTGTTGTTTGGTTTTGCTCTTTTGTATGCAGCCACCGGCGATTTAAGCTACGCAGGAATAGGCTCAAAAGTGGGCTCTGCATACGAATCAAACCCGATGCTAGTAGTTGCCGGTACAGCGATGGTGCTATCGGGAATCGGATTCAAGTTATCATTGGTTCCTTTCCATATGTGGACTCCCGATGTCTATGAAGGAGCTCCAACCCCCGTAACCAACTTCCTGGCCACCGTCTCAAAGGGAGCGATGTTTGTTGCGCTGACCAGACTATTCCTTGATGGTGAATTCTACCAATTTCCATCACTAATGGCGGTCCTCACCTTAATCTCCGTCGGCTCAATGTTAGTAGGAAACTTGCTTGCACTCAGGCAAGAAAATGTAAAAAGATTATTGGCATATTCGTCAATCGCACATTTTGGTTATCTTTTGATGGCCATTGTCGGATTTTCCAGCCTTGAGGAAACAGGAGAAATTCTAGGCCTTGGTAGAGATGCCCTCACGTTTTACCTAGCCGCTTACATCATATCAACCCTCGCAGCTATTGTGGTCGTGGCCAATGTCGCAAATGAGAAATCCGCCCACATTGAGGCTTTTACTGGTCTTTTCTGGAAACAACCTTTTCAGGCCGCTACACTGATGGTCGCGATGCTTTCTTTCGCAGGGATTCCACTTACGGCCGGATTCATGGGCAAGTTTTATCTTATCACCCTGGGCCTCGATGCTGGATTATGGCTACTGCTTTCGGGACTCATTATTGGAAGTGCGATCGGCATTTATTACTATTTGCGTCTAATTTTCGCAATGAGCTCACCACTGATTGACCCCCCTGTTCTGTCAAAACAAAGTCTTAGTTGGCGTGATGCATTGGCAGTTATATTATTATTATCCGTTTTATACATGGGGTCATGGCCGCAGCCATTTATTGACTTTGCTGGAGTCTAGACAGATTATTACCTCAACAACCTAAACATGTGAGGTTTGATGATGTTGCACTCTGTTAGTCTCAGCGATTTTATGTTGCGTGTACCAATCACGATTCACCCCGAAGACGCCCTCTCAACTGCGGTCACTTTGATTACGGACAGAAAAGTCTCCGGCCTCTGTGTTGCAGATACAAACGACGTGCTTCTCGGGGTGCTCTCGGAAATGGACTGCCTTTTAGCGGCGCTGAATCAAAATTCCTCAGACGGCATTCTGAGAAACGCCATAGTTAGCGAAATTATGTCCTCGAAACCAATTACCATCCAACATGAAGAAGATCTCTATACGGCAATCAAAAAGATCATTGAGCATCGAATTTCCGGTCTCTGCGTAGTCGATCAATCAGGTACTTTAGTAGGTGTTTTATCTGAAATGGATTGTCTTAAAGCCGTTCTGTCAGCAATATATAATGATCAGCGGGAGACAGACAAAGTCTGCGCCCACATGACCAAAGAGATTGAAAGCTGCTCTCCTCAGTCAAATTTAGAAAACGTAGCTGCTGATATGTTAAAAAAAGGCCGCCGCCGAAGACCTGTTGTTTGCAATGGAAGCCTGGTTGGGCAGGTCACTTGCAGGCAAATTCTTTCAACCATCTCCCTCAAAAATTGGGAGGAAGTAGCTTTGAGGCCATACATGACTGATTCGATTGAATATTGCACAATCAATGAGGACGTTGTCACCGTAGCGAGAGACATGCTGACAAAAGGTCGGCGCCGCAGACCCGTTTTAAGTGATGAGAAATTAGTTGGACAGATAACATGCAGACAACTGCTCCGCGTAGTGAGCGAGTTCAACCGTAATCAGGTAGCTGGTAACTTTGATCCACTGTACCGAGATCTATTGTAATTGGACAAGGCGGGTTGGCTAAATTAAAAATAAAAAAATGGGAACTACTTTGCTTAATGGGTGTCCTATATTATACCCGATGCACCCGTTGTCCATTATATCTCCCCCTCTAAAGTGGACAACGGGAGTATCGAGGACCAACTTTGATGCGAGGCAATCGAATAAGCCTGAAATTTTGGAGCAAAAAAGCATAAATTCGGTTAGTCAAATCAAGACTTGACTAAAAATCCATCAGGCATCACCTTCGGCAACATCAGCCAGCATCTTAGTATCAAAATAGTAGGGCGTCACTTCTATTATTTTTGCTTCATGGAAAGTCCATACCTCCGCTATTGGGACTTCAAAAGGCGTTCCCGAAGTCCTGCCGGAGCCACTCATTACGCCTAACAGAACGACATGTTTCCCCTCTGAAACCCAACTATTTACAGTGACATTACAATCACGCCAAGTACCAAAAACTCGAGGGATAAGTTCCATAAACGCATCGGGCCCCTGATGTATTCCCCCATATGGAAGAGAATCCGCTTCTATGACTCTAATCTCAGGGTGAAGAAACTCTCTCATTGCCCTCTCATCCTGCTTCTCAGAGGCCTTTAAGAACGACTTGAGAATATCTTTATTTGCCAAATCCATAAATGTCTCCAAGGGATTAAACTGAACGCGATCCAATAATTGCTCAGTATGAACGCGGAAGACCGAAACTTTCAGCTATTTGATTGCGAGCCATTTCGTTGCTAACCGGGCCAATCCTAAGTAATCGAGAGTCGCGCCAATATCGTTGCATGTCGGTTTCCGCCGAATACCCCATCCCACCGAGAATTGAAATGCCTAGATCCGCAGCCTTGCTCGCATACTCAGAGCATAAGGTTTTTACCATAGCTGACTCAACCGCATTCGGAGCACCCTCCTCCTGCAAATGTGCTGTATGGTGAACCATAAGTTCCCCTTGTTTCTGCCACATGGCTATGTCTGCAACGTAATGCTGAAGCGCCTGGAAACGACCAATAGGTCCACCGAAAGCATTCCGCGTCTTTAAATGCTCAACGGCATCCTCCAACACACCATCTAGCATTCCAAGGCAAGTTGCAGCATTGACAAGGCGTTCATTATTTAGTGGCTTGAGAGAGGCATACCATCCTTTGCCCTGCTCACCAAGTAACAACTCGTCAGGCACAAAAACGTCATCCAAGTAGACTGAACATGAACTTGCAGCGCGCATCCCCAGCTTCGGAAGTTCGGTCATTGTAATACCCTCACTCGCCGCAGGCACAAAAAACATCGAAATGCCATCAGAGCGTTTGGTAACTTCTCGATCACTCCTTGCAAGCACTAGCAGATAATCAGCATTGCTTGCCAACGTGCTCCAGATTTTTTCTCCATTAAGTTTCAATCCACCATCAGCTTTCTCTGCCGAGGTTTTCATACCCCCAAGAAGATCTGTGCCTCCGCCTGGCTCGGTGTAACTCATCGCAGTCTTTAGCTTCCCTTCTGCAATAAGAGGGAGATACTTTTGTTTTTGAGCCTCGGTTCCGCAATAACCAATAGCCTTGCTACCTGAAAAGGAGGTCACACCCCAGATCCAGCTCAAACCGCCAGCCGTTCGAGCAATCTCTCGAGCAAAAATGCTTTGCATTGTGATGGTTCCTCCAAGACCACCATACTCTTCAGGAATACCAATACCATGAGCACCATAGTCAACCAATTTATCCCAAAAGGCCTGCGGGAACTCATGCTCTTTTGACTCCAGTTCCCTGCACCAATCTTTCGGGAATTGCTTATTTACCCATTTTCTGGTTGTTTCACGAAATAACTCATTCTCTTCATCAATTTCTGTTCTCATTTGGTCTCCGAGAGCATTAGGTTAAAAATAATAGTCAGATTGACCTTTGTCGGATTTATATGGTGTCCAACGGCTTTAGATAAAACAAATATTAATCTTTATTTGAATATTATTCAAATAAAGAATCGGAAGATGCATGGCCGGCTGTCCATTAAAAAGTTGTTTGTCAAAGGGGCATATCCCTTCCGTTAGTCGCTTAATCATCGGAAACTGGTCAAATTTTACACTAAAAAACCATTGACGGATTGACCCGGAGACAAGTGTTCTATAGGGTGGGGGCTGTTGTATTTCTGTTGTATAAGCTGGGGTAAAAATATAAGTGGATAAGGCAAATCCGAAAATCGACTTCGAGCAACAACTTACCAATTTGGAGTCACTCGTCACCTCCTTGGAAGG
>MDTB01026920.1_pt1 | contig 30321 bp, 31 predicted proteins | sample 811161 | NCBI WGS metagenome assembly MDTB01 (sample SAMN05326650, study PRJNA326480) | marine metagenome | isolation source: seawater | place: Mediterranean Sea | collected 2009 | reverse complement strand
TTTGATGTGCTGTCGCTGAACTGCGGTGCCCAGCCCCAGATACCTGCTGGCCCTGGGGTGGCGGTTAAACCCATTGCATCATTTCTTAGCGCGTGGAAGCAGATTCGCGCGAACATTGCAGCGGCCGCCGCAGCACCTTCGCCTTTGGCGCAACATTTGACCATTGCTGGCGCCGGTGCTGGCGGTGTCGAATTGGCCTTTGCCACCCGCGCAGCGTTGCCTAGCGCAACTAAGATATCCCTTGTTGGCCCTCAGCTGCTGCCTAAGGAAGGAGGGCGGGTTCGTGGTTTAGTGACCGCTGCACTGGCGGAAAAACACATTCAGCATGTGCCAGACCGATTAGTGGAAATTGATCCACACAATCCCAATGGGCTTGGCCTGCAGGAAAGCCGGGCACCTTGGGCAAGCGATCATGTGCTGTGGGTGACCGATGTGCAGGCGGCGCAATGGCTAGCGAGCAGCGCTCTGCAAACTGATAAGGATGGCTTTGTAGAGGTAGACGAGCACCTGCGCAGTCATTCTCACCCGCATGTATTTGCTGCTGGCGACGTCGCCTGCCTCACCGGGCAACAGCGCCCAAAGGCTGGCGTATATGCAGTGCGTGCAGGACCTGTTTTGGCGCGCAATTTGGCTCGTGCTGTGCAAGGGCTGCCAATAAGTAACAGCGGGCGTTTTAAGCCGCAAAGCAACTATCTAAGCTTGATTGGCTGCGGTGATGGTTCTGCCATCGCATCAAGGGGGCCGTTAGCCTGGCGCGGCAAGTGGGCTTGGCGGCTGAAAGACTGGATTGATCGTCGCTTTATGGCCCGATTTAATGAACTTGCCGAGATGCAAGACAACACATTTCCACAATCTCTGCCGGCAGCGATTAGCAGCGCCATGCCAACAGATCCGATGCGCTGTGGTGGCTGTGGTGCAAAAATTGCCGCTGATCCGCTGCGTAGAGTGCTGGCGCGCCTACCCAAGCAAACTGCCGAGCATGTGGCCCTGGGAATGGGCGATGACGCCGCCGAAATTACTCATTCCGGTGCATCGAGCTTGCTGACCGTTGATGGGTTCCGCTCGATGGTCGACGACCCTTATTTACTAGGGCGCATTGCGGCCCATCACAGTATGAGCGACATCTTTGCTATGGGAGCCACACCGAAGGCCGCGCTTGCATTGGTCACGGTACCATTTATGGCCGAGCATATGATGGAAGATGACTTGTATCAGCTGATGAGCGGTTTGGTGGCGGTGCTTAACGAACACCAGACACCGTTAGTGGGTGGGCATTCCGCCGAGGGCAGCGAACTAAGTGTCGGCCTAACGATAATGGGGGCTGCCGGTGAGCCGAATATGGTCAAAAGCGGAGCCCAGCCTGGTGATTGCTTGCTGGTGACCAAGGCACTGGGCACAGGGGTGATTCTTGCCGCCGCCATGCGCGGAAAGAGCACAGAACCCGCCATCAGTGCAGCTTTGAAGAGCATGGATCAGAGTAACCAAATCGCCGCGGAGGTTCTTTGTGCCAATGGTGCGTCGGCCCTTACCGATGTCACCGGTTTTGGTTTGGCGGGTCATCTTGGGGAAATGCTCCGCGGCTCGAACTGCGGTATCGAGCTTGAACTGCACAAAGTCCCGGCTATGCCGGATGCGCCAGGGTTATTAGCCCAAGGGCTGCAGAGCTCGCTTCACGCCGGCAATCGTCAGGCGTTAGACGACTACGAGATTGATGCGTCTTTGTTGCTTGATCCCATGCTGGACTTGATTCTTGATCCGCAAACTTCTGGAGGCCTGCTTGCCGCAGTGCCTGCGGCCCAGGCCGGTCAGGCACTAACGAGGTTAGCCGCAGCGGGGGTGTTGGCTGCTCAGATAGGTCGATTCACTGGAGATAACCGCTGGCACATTCGATGAGTGGGCCGGCAACTGACGCAACATTCGAGCGCGACTATCGAGTGGTCTTGGTTACCGATCCACTATGTTCATGGTGCTGGGGCATGGCTGATGCGTTTGAAGCTTTTCGTGCCGAGTGGGGCCAGCATGTGGACTGCGACTTCTTTCTGGGTGGCGTTAATGTTCATGCTACTCAGAACATTGGCGACTGGGGGCAGCGCATGCTGATGCGCCTGTGGCAGGAGGTGCATGAAACTACAGGCCAACAGTTTAGCTTCGTTATTCCCGATCATTACGTTCACAATTCGATGCTGCCTTGCCTAGCTGTTGAGGCTGTGCGTCAGACACTGGGGCCGCCGGCCGGGCTGCAGGCCATATATCACTTGCAGCGTAGTTTTTTTGCTCTCGGACAGAACATCACGGATTTGTCGACAATAACGGAGTCGCTGACTTCGACCCTTAATGGCGACACCTCGTGCCTGACGCATTTGTATGAGCCAAGCTTGCTGCAGCGGGTGCGCTTTCAGTTTGAGCATGCCCGCAGCTATGGCACCCAAGCTCTGCCCGCTGTGTTGATTGGCCCGGTCAAGCATGAGATCGCTCAGCTGCGTTTGTTGGCAGGAGGGTTCGTCGACGCGCCAATGCTAGGACAGTTGGTTGCTCAGGCTTTGCCTGCAGACATTAGAAATAGCTAGCGATAGTCGGTCGAAAGCGATCCATATCCACTAAAAAGGAATCATGGCCTTGAACCGAGTCAAGGGGGCAAAACTGCACATCCTCTACATGGCCTTCGAGGGCCTGGGCGAGTTCTTGCTGTTGGCTGAGCGGAAATAACATGTCTGTGTGCACGCCGATGATCAGCGCTGACTCGAGCTGCAGGTCGGCGAAGCTATTGTTAAGACTGCCGCCATGATCGGCGGCATCGAACAGGTCCATGGCTCTGGATAGATATAGATAACAGTTAGCATCAAAGGTGCCGATAAAGCGGTTGGCGTGGCTCTCTAAGTACGACTCCACCTCGAAATCAATGCCGAACGGATTGTCCGACTCAGTAAAGTCTGGAGCGCGCTCGCGGCCGAAGCGTGTGCTCCACTCTTCTGCCGAGCGATAGCTGATCATGCCGAGTTTGCGCGCTAGGCGCATGCCCGACACTGGTCCATCGCCGTTACTGTCGTAGTTGCCGTTCTGCCAAGAGGGGTCGCTGCGAATCATCTCGCGCTGTAATGAACGCAGGGCAATGGAGTAAGGCATGCTGCGCGCGGCCGATGAAATAGATACCAGCCGCCGGACCCTGTGTGGGTGGCTGAGGGTAAAGCTCAAGGCCGTCATGCCGCCCATGGATGCCCCGACTACGGTGTGCACCCGAGCAATAGTCAATTGATCCAGCAAACGGCTGGCAGTATCTGCGATGTCTTCAACCGTGAGCACAGGAAAGTTCAAGCGATATAAGTCTTTTGTGCGTGGGTCAATGCTTGCGGGTCCGGTACTACCAAAACAGCTGCCAAGAGAGTTTACGCAAACAACAAAGTAGCGATTGGTGTCTAGGGGTTTGGCTGGACCAATCATGTCTTCCCACCAGCCCGCAGACGGGTCTTTGACTGAGGATGCAGCATGGGCCGATGGCGATAAGCCGGTGAAAATTAGGATGCAGTTGTCGGCATTGGCATTTAGCGACCCCCAGGTTTCGTATGCCAAGGACGGGGTATCGAGGTCACCGCGCTTCATCGCGAAACGCCCTTCAATGGTAAGTAACTGAACTGCTCTCACGTCGCTCTCCCTTTGTGCTGCGGCAATGTAAGAGAATTTGCGACAAATCGCCAACAGGTGATGGCATTTGTTAGCAACTAAAGCAAATATTAGGCAGCGGGGTTGTCAGCTAGTCGGCGCCATTATTGAGGATTGCTGTCGCTCACGGAAAAGGTTTCTGCAATTTGCTCGGCGGTCATCAGTAGATCGTCGATGATTTCGAGCGCTACATCATCGAATGGAATGCCTAGGAAAGCAGTGGTCGACAGTTCTATAAACACCTCAAGAAGTTGTTCCTCGCTAACGACATTGCTTAGATCGACCAAGAGTTTCGTGAAGAACGCAGCCGCCGCCATCTGATCTGTCCCATTGAGGTACGTCAGTAGGTCTTCTAGCTTGATGCGCAGATCGTTTTTTACAGTGCTAACAGCGTCCATGGACAAAACATGCGCGTAACTCGGTGAAGAGCACGTGAATGTTTAATCTTGGCATGAGAGCAATGCTTCGACTGACAGATGTTTATGCTGGTTATCTAACTCGTAAAGAGACTGCTATGCGAAAACTTTTTGCCTTAATAAATCCGTTCATTGTGGCGCTGGCACGCAGCCCGCTGCATTGGCTAATTAGTCGTAATGTTATGGTTATTCAATTCAGCGGTAAAAAATCTGGCAAGCGCTACGCGATTCCAGTGAGTTATCTGCGCCAGGGCAACACCGTTTACTCTATGACGCTGGCCGATGGACTATGGTGGCGCAACCTTTTTGAGGCGGCGCTGCCGGTACAAGTTGTGTTGCGCGGACAAGAGTACGTGGTGCACTCGTCGGTAGAGGCCAATGCGCGAGATATTCGTGAGCACTGGATGGCTAACTTTTGCGGTGCCAGTCGGATTAGCGCTTTCTTTTCCGGCGTCGGCTTTCGCAATGGCGTAATGATCCAGTCAGATCTACGTCAAGCTGCCAGTCAGAATGTGCTGATCAGTCTTGAACTAGCATAGTTGGATCATGCGGCAAGCCGAGCTTGGTGAGGCTCTAGGTTCAGGCGTTGGCGTAAGACACATGGCGATAAGCGCGTCTCAACGATGCCGTTAGGCCCCCATAATGATTTCGCAGGTTTTGACCTCTTCATAGTCATCGGTCCAAATCAGGCGCTCTAGAAATTGTTCGCGCGCGAAGCCTTCAAAGTGTCGCTCCATATATTCCTGAACGGCGTGGGTAAATATCTCCAGACCCTCAAGCACAGTGTCGGCGGTAATGCGAATCTCTATATCGAACGGTTCGATGGGAAGCTCGTCTTGGTCGAAACCCCAAACGTCATTCATCTTATACGCGATGGGATCCACTGGCCGCATTTGCAGAGTTTCGTGGGGCACCTTGCCGCCGGCTTCGGGCGTAAGGTTCCATAGAGCATGCTGCATTGTTTTTCCTCGCTCGCGTGTGAGGCACTGACAGTAACCTTCCTGAGCTCAGGAAGTTAGACGTACCCCGTCAAATTTAGTTTGTGTCTAAGTTTATATTTAGACTTTTCTGGTTCCACTGCGCCCCGCTGCGTAAGCTTTTCGAAAGCGCTTCGGCGTCACTCTAAGCCCCAGGATAACGACATGCAGCATCAATCGTCCCTATCTTTTGCCCCCACTCGTGCCCAAGGTATGAGCAGACTACAAGCCTTCGTGCCTCGTGCGGGGCGGGACTATCAGTGCCATAGAAATACGGATTTCGGTAGCGGCCGTCATCGCAACGTTTCTACACTGTCGCCCTACGTTCGTCATCGGTTGATTGGTGAGCAAGAGGTTCTTGCGACGGTGCTTGATGCCCATACACCCAGCGAAGCATTCAAATTTGTGCAAGAGGTTTTTTGGCGCGGCTATTGGAAAGGGTGGATGGAGCATCGAGGCATGCTTTGGGATGCCTATCAGCAAGACCTAGTCAGAGTATATCGAGCCGTAGAAAAGGACCCGTGGCGGTGGGAGCAGTACAACAACGCCATGCAAGGCGCAACGCCGATAGGCCCCTTTAACGACTGGGTAAACGAACTAAGATCGACAGGTTACGTGCACAACCACGCACGAATGTGGATGGCGTCGATATGGGTTTTTACCTTCAACCTGCCTTGGCAGCTTGGCGCTGACTTCTTTTTTCGTCATCTCTGCGATGGTGATCCCGCTTCGAACACCCTGGGCTGGCGATGGGTGGCGGGACTGCATACCCCGGGTAAAACCTATCTGGCTACTGCAAGCAATATTCGCAAATGCGCCGGAGAGCGCATCAGCGACCCTTGTAATCACAGCACGGGGTTGAACCGTTTGGCGACCACAGCCATTGCGCCACTAGAACAACTGTCGGTCAGCGCTTTGCAGACCACCCAAATCCACTGGCCTGGCCCGCTGGGGGGATGCGCGGGTAGCACTGATGCTCTCGGGAGGATCGGGATGATGGTAACGGAAGAGGACCTGGACCTGCATTTGCCGCACCCGCCTCAGGCGCTGGCAGCTTTGTCCGCCACCCCGCGCAGCCCGGTTGCCCAGACCTCGGATCTGGTTCAGGATTTTTTACAAGGTGCGTTAGCGGACACGCTGCGGCGGGGTTCGCTTGAGCATGCCGACAGTTTGGATACCTGGGCTGCAGAGCCGATGGACGAGCAAGTTTTGGCTGAGTGGTTTGCCCAGCAAGGAATCAAGACTGTTGTTCATGCTTACGTTCCATGTGGCCCAACGCGCATGCGTCTGGGCCGGTTGACGGAACTTCTAGCCGCTCGAGGCATCGCTCTGGTGCCTTTTATGCGAGATTACGACCGCTTGGTTTGGCCGCACGCAACTAAGGGCTTCTTTCAGTTAGGCAAACGCATTCCAGACTTTCTTGCGACTATGAAACTCGCTCATGGATGAGTTAGACCAGCAGCGCTTAGCCCAGGTTTGTCAGTGGCTCAACGGCTTACCGGTCTATATGTTTAGCGGTGAACTCACCGCAGGCTTGCTGAAGATGGGCTACCAACGAGATGATCTTCCGAAGTTAGATCATGCGGTAAGAATAGTCTTAAATTATCAAGCATCATTGCTAGAGCCTATGCCAGCGGATACGTTTCTGTACCATACCCAAAGAGTGCTGCAGGGCCGAGTCGCGAATGAGATCGTCGCGTTTCTGGCCAGAGAAACGACTCACTAGAGAATGCTGTGGACCATTTAACGCTGCAAATCGAGCAATACGTTATATGCTCAGAATGTGCGGAAGAGCAGACGGCCGAAGAATCCTTGCGCGACGTCTCAAATCTGGCAATTGGCTTCACATCACAGGGGATTCAGGTTTGGTGTTCCAGGCATAATCGCAACGTTTGCCATGTTGATTTTGCTGGCCATCGCTTGACCGCCGACTTTCGCTGTTTGCGTCCGACACGGCTAGACCACAGCGAAGATTTGAAGCACTAACTCGCGAAGCAGATGCCCTCATTAATCTTGCCGATAATCACTCGCGCGGGATGTCCTTTTGACTTAGCGGAGTAAGCCGATGTCTATTGAGTTATCTCGCCGCAGCGCCTTACGCGCAGTTGGCGGCAGTCTTGGGCTTATCGCCCTGCGTGGCTATGCTGTTGAGCGAGCCTCGACTGTGCATTTCACCCATGGTGTTGCCAGCGGCGATCCGTTGTCTGATCGGGTGATCCTATGGTCGAGAGCTGTCCCCGGCGGCGGTCGGCATACCGACATGGCCGCGCGGTGGGAGGTAGCCATCGATGCGCAGTTTGCAAACATTGTGACTGCCGGTGTAACGGCAACTGACAAGCAGCGCGATTACACGCTCAAGGTAGATGCGACAGGCCTGCAACCTAATACCAGGTACTTTTACCGCTTTATTAACAAAGACGGGGTTAGCCCAGTTGGTCAAACACGTACTTTGCCACTGGGCGATGTGGATTCTTTCCGTCTCGGCATTGCCTCATGTTCGAATTATCCCCAAGGCTATTTCAATGCATATGCCGATATGGCTCAGACTGAGCTCGATGTGGTGCTGCATCTAGGTGACTACATTTATGAGTATGAAGAGGGCGAATATGCCGACCCTGTGGCACTGAAAAGCTTGCAAAGAAACGTGCAGCCCGAACATGAAATTGTCAGCATTGAAGACTATCGAATGCGCTATGGGCTGTATCGCACCGACCCAGATTTACAGGCTGTACATGCACGCCACCCGTTTATCTGCGTTTGGGATGATCACGAGCTCGCTAACGACACCTGGATTAGCGGCGCGGAAAATCACGACGCTCAACAAGGGGATTTTTCCAAAAGGGCTGCCGCGGCGCGTCAGGCTTACCACGAGTGGATGCCCATTCGTACGTCACCTGCGGGCGACCAAGGACCGATATTTCGCAATTTTGCCATAGGCAATCTTGCAGATCTGATCATGCTTGATACGCGACATCACGGGCGTGATCAGGGCTTGCGGTACGGCAGCGATATGCCTCTGGTGAGCCGAACGTTCGACCCTGCAACGGGTGCCATGGTTGAGGCAACTGCTGAGGGCGTCGACGCCCCAGGGTTGATGACTATCCCTGTGCCATTCAGCATGTCAGCGGAAGGGCCTATACCAATAACGGACTTTGCCAAGCTGCAAATTATCGATCCTAGGGCGCTGCCTGAGGGCTGGTTTTATCTGCCGGATGCACAAGCCTTCATGACTAAAGTGCTGCCTGATGAAAGCAGGCAACTGCTGGGACAAGACCAGGAGCAATGGCTTGCAGAGCAACTCAAGCGCAGTTCTGAGCGCGGGGCTACCTGGCAAATCCTTGGTCAGCAGATATTAATGGGCAAGCTGAACATCCCGAATATTCCTACCGAGCAAATAGACTTTCAGGCGATGTCGGCAGAAGTGGCCGAGATAGTACGTGGCATGCAGGCGATCGCGCCCTATGGAGCGCCGTTAAACTTAGATGCATGGGATGGTTATCCGGCTGCGCGCTCGCGGGTGTTGGATGCCATGCGCACCTTGGCCAGCAATCCTATTTCACTAGCCGGCGACACCCACGATAGTTGGACGTTTAATTTGGCAGATACTCAGGGTAGAGCAGTGGGCATTGAGTTTGGCGTGCCGGGCATTAGCAGCCCAGGCATGGGCCAAGAACTACCCATTGACGTGAAGCTTATGGCGGATGGGCTGCGCGCGGCGAGCGGCGAATTGGTTGATCTGGAGTTGACGCTGCCAGGCTGGGGTGAACTGACGCTCACGCCTAAACAGGCGACAAGCCAGTGGCACTATGTGGACACTGTGCTGAGCCGTGACTACCAGACATCCGTATCGGAACCCATGGTATGCAAGCCAGGGCGCCGTCAGTTTGACACTACAGGTTAGTTAGCTGCGAAGTGCACAGCGGAGGGTCTCAAACAAAAGTTGCCCATTGCGCCAGGGGCACACGGTCCGAGATTAGGCTGTTCACCGGAGCATCTGGATCTTTATAGCCAATAGCCATGCCGCAAAACAACATCAGATCAGGGTCGGCCTGGACAAAGGATGAAACCGCTCCAGGGCGGTTGGCCCAGGCCTCTTGAGCGCAGGTAGATAAACCTGCTTCCTCGGCCAGCAGCATGAACGTTTGTAGAAACATGCCCAAGTCGGACCACTGTGGCGGCCCCATTTGCTTATCAATAAAACAAAAGAACGCCGCGGGCGCATCGAAGAACTTAAAGTTTCTTGCCAAGTGAGCAAAGCGCGCGGGTTTATCCTCTCTAGGAATGTTCAGCAACGCGTACATATCCTCGCCTACTTTAAAGCGAGAGTCGCGATAGGGTGCAGTAAGATTCGGCGGATAGATCGCATATTCTGGGCTTTCCTTGCCCTCGTAGCTGCTCAAGAACTCGAGGAACTTAGGCATGCTTTCGCCATTGATGACGAATACTCGCCAGGGTTGAACGTTGCCACCAGATGGCGCTCGGGCAGCCTTTTCCAACAACTGAGAAATTTGCTCATCGGCGACTGGTGTATCTAAAAATGCTCTGATTGATGATCGAGCGGCTACTGCTTGGGTTACGTTCATTACTAATGTTCTCACCTTGCTAACGCATTATTAACGGGCACACTAAATTGGCGGCAAGAGTCACGCATGTGACCCTGGGCCACCTCGGGCGTGACTGCACAAGCCCGCGGCAGCCCAAGTCTCTGACAGCCCAAGTCTCTGACAGCGCAAGTCAGGGGCTTAGCCTCTCACTTGGGTGGCAGTTAGGCGCTAAACACGCCTGAGTATGCTGCGTCGTTAAATCCAACCAAAATCGTCTTGCCGACCACGGCGGTAGGCGCGCGTAGATTTCCGGTGCTACCCAACATGGCGCTGATAGCCTCATCAGACTTCAGCTCTGAGCCCTTAAAGGTGAGCACTTTTTTGCCCTTGGCGATGGTCATTGACGTGGCTTTTTTCACCAGTTGCGCAGCATCTTCGCGTTGCAATTTGCGGCTCGCTGGAATGGTTTCTGCAATGTCTATCTTACTTGCTTCCAAAAACTTGGATGCTCGGGTGCAGCTAGTTCAGCCGCTGCGGAAGTAGTACCAATCGACTTGGGTAGCCATAGGGTCTCCTTGGATTGCTGTCGGTTTGCGAGAGCTATGATCATAAAAGGTGTAAGCAACTTTTGGAACGTCGCTTTCGCCCTGTTAGGTAAAAATCTGCTGGGGCAAGTGACTCGGTAATGCCGACGTCGTTTGTTGTTCGGCTCCCGTCCGAGTTGTGTTGGTGCGGGTTGCACGGGTGCGAGTCGTCGATGTCTTTGCAAGCATTGTGTTCGTCATGCCTTCATCTTCAGCCTAGATATTGCGCAATATCTTTAATCTGTTGGCTTGACCTCGTATCCTCGAGCACAGAGGGCAGGCTGCCTTGCACCTAAACTAGACGATGATGGGCAAGGCGGCAGCCTAGTAAAGAAAGTAGTGATTGGTAACGAATATACGAGGGGGAGAGATGGCTCCAGTACCAAAAGGCAGTACAGTGGCGGTGACGGGTAGCGCAGGTTTCATTGGCAGTTGGGTGGTTAAGGGGCTACTGGATCGTGGCTATCGTGTGCGCGCCTGCGTACGCGATGTTGAGGATCGAGAGAAGACCGACTTTCTGCGGCAAATGTCTGGCTATCGCAGTGGCAGACTGACATTGCATTCAGCGAACTTAGATGAGCCTGGGTGCTTCGATGAGATATTTGCTGGCTGCCACGGGGTTTGCCATGTGTCTCACGTCAGTGACTATGAAGATAGGGATTACATTCGCGGGGTCTGCGAGCACATTATTGCCAGCATAAATGCTGCCCAGACGGTGAATCGAGTCATTGTCACATCGAGCATTGCGGCGATTATTTCCGAGGCGGACTTGCAGGAGCTGGTGCGACGGCCGGTATTCTACGAAGATCGTTACCCTGATGAAGAACATCCCAAGCGGACCCATCAGCGGCAGGGTTACTCAATTGGCAAGGTGGAGCTCGAGCGGCTCTTCACAGATGCAGCTGAGGCAAATGGTTCTTGGGACTGCATTCGCGTTTGTCCCGCCGACAACGTTGGGCCAATCCTGGCTAAACATCAGAAAGAAAAAGGCCCCTGGCAGCACAACATAGAGATGATGTTAGAAGGAAAGTATTACCAAAATGGCGCCTATCGGCCCTGGATGACAGTAGATGTGCGCGATGATGCCGAATGCCATATTCGCCTGCTTGAGCATGTCGACGTCAAGAACGGCGATCGGTTTATCGCTTGGTCGACAGATACGAGAAATGTTGAAGACGTATGCGCCTCAATTGATCGTCTGCTGCCCGAGCTTGGCCATGCCACGCCAGATGTGACCGATCCTTTTCCAGAGCGGATTCAGGCACGAGAACAAGAGATGCGTGACATCTGGGCACAGTGCGAACTGCGTAATGATCGGGTCTGTCGCACATTGAATATGAGCTTTCGTGCTTTGGATGATTCTATTCGCGACTGCGTAGAATCGTTGATCTCTATTGGCGAGGTGGAACCTGTTTTACGTGATGGGTTCACGCCTCGAGGCTAATCCCAAGCATTGATAAATCGCGAGCGCAAAGATGAGGAGTACCCATGACCGATAACAGTTCAATGACCGATAACAGTTTACTTTGGCAGCACCGTGGACAGAGGCGTCCTGCATTTGCGATAGAGCCCAAAGCAGACCAAGAGTCGGTTTGGGATTATCCGCGTCCACCATCCTTGGTAGCTGATTATCGGCCTGTGCGCGTGCAGGCCAAAGATGGCACTGTCTTGATAGAAGCGCAGCAAACGCTGCGCTTGTTAGAAACCGCCAGTCCGCCGACTTTTTATCTGAACCCGTCTGACTTAACCCAGCCGCTAGAGCTGGTGGCTGGAGAATCTTTTTGCGAGTGGAAAGGTAAGGCTGAGTATTTGGGCTTTGCCAATGCGATGGTCGGTTGGCGTTACCCAAACCCGCGAGAGCAATACGCTGCATTGGCAGGTTGGATAGCATTTTACCCGGCAAACGTAGATTGCTTCGTTGCGGGCAAGTTGGTGTTGCCTCAAGCCGGCAATTTTTACGGTGGCTGGGTGACTGATGAGATCGTAGGCCCTTTCAAAGGCGAACCTGGCACCGGTGGGTGGTAGGCATAGCTGATTGACCGATGCTCAGAATTCAAATTCAGCAGGTGTTTGATGCGCTGTTACTAGGTCTAGGGTCGCTTTATTTTTCCTCGTTGCTTAGGGATTGCGCTGTCTTAGCGATCAGGAAGGTGCGGTAAGTCTTTGCGAAGCGGCAAATTGTTGCCGTATAATCTAGCGACATATTTATGCGGACTGTGCCTAGATGGCTGCCGAAATTCGTCAAACCAATCAGCTTACTCTGCCCCGGGCGGCGACTCGTGTTGCCGGCTCGGGAGTGCCGTTGCGTGGAACTTATGAGGCTTTAAGCCCAGCGCAGTCGAGGCTTGAGGGCGAGACGGTGCAGGCAAATTCTCGCGCACGCACGGAACTGTTCTTGCGCGACCCTGCGCGGGCAGGCTCAGATAGTGCTCAGGCACGTTTGCAAGCCCAAGCTGGCTTGCCCTCAAGAGCGTCGCTAAGCGGCAACATCTTGCCGTCAGACGCAGGGTCAGCAAGCAGCTCTACCGCTAAATCACTGCCTGATACTTCTTACGTACTGGCGCTTAAACTGAAACAGCAAGCGTTCAGACAAGTCTAATACGAGCCCCACCCAAGCATCTGGCAGTCAGCATCCGGTGCTGCTGCACTGCAGTGCTTGAATCCATCCCCAATGTTGGCCACCTATCTGCGGGTGAAGGCTTTACTCCTCTGGCGTCTAAGTAATGTGTGTGTCACATACTTCTTGCATCTTTTTCCTGTCGGGATACCGATGCCGGCTATTGCATAAAAATGGAAGAGGAAAAGTATGAAAAAAATTATAACCACGCTTGTGTTATTGATGGCGAGCTCAGGCGCCTTTGCGGCACCCACTTGGATGGTCTACGAGGTGGCCGTGTCGCCGGCAAACCAGGCAACAGTGGCTGCTGCCACGCAAAAGTTTATGGCTTCTAAGACAGGCAAAGCGATGCCTGGCAGTTTGCATTTGAATGGCATTATCGCCAATGGCGCAAGCCCTGCGACGCACAGCTTCGCGCTGCTGTTTCCGAGTATGGCCTCGTTAATGAATTGGCAGGCCTCTATGGCTGGTAATGCAGATTTTGCTGCCTTTATGGGAAGTCTTACGCCGGTGTCTCAGCCGGTCTCTGAATACATCAACAGTTTCGGCGCAAATTGGGGGACGGCTTCAAATGATGATCGGCTCTGGCAGCTAACACGCTTTCGTACCACCGACCCTATGGCGGTAGTGGCGGCGCAGAATAAGCTGATGAGCGATCCGAGCATGAAAGATTTTCCTGGCCAAATTGGTTTGAGTGCCACGGGTGTTGGTAATCGCAGTGGCATGAACAACGATTCTTCAAGCCATATTTTCTCAGTGGGCTTTGAAAGTGTAGAGGAAATGGAGAGTTGGGGTTCGTACTTGCAAACTCAGCCTGCATGGGGCGAGTACCTGCGCTCGCTGCAAGGCGTAGTCGAGTGGCAGGGCACTGAATTGCTGCGAAATCTAATGGTCTTCGATAGTTCTCTCGATCTAGAGGCTTTTGTCGACTAAGTTCTCGCGTCTGTCTTCTGGCTCGCACATTTGCGCGGACCAGAGGGCAGTCTCCTGTCGGTGTGCAGGCCAGCGTAAATCTGTGACTCAACCCATCTGTTAGTTACGTTGTGCACATACAGTGACCTGCGTTTGGTGTAATCCTAAAGAAGCCCTCTATGCCGCATATTGTAGACACGCTAATTGAAGAACGAGCGATAACGCTTATGCGCTCGCCGCGTCTTTGGTGGTTGGTAAAGCGTTTTGGTTATCCAGCTTTTTTTTATAAACAGGCGGTAGATCTTGTCGACGGGCTGCAAGGTTTAGGCGGATTCGAGGTGATGGATCGGATCGCCAAGTACATGTCGCTGGACATTAGCATTTCAGGTATTGAGAACGTTCCCCGTCAGGGCGGGGCAGTAATTATGGCCAATCATCCTTCGGGTATTGCCGATGGTGTGGCGGTTTTTGCAGCATTGAAAGAACGTCGACCAGACATATGCTTTTTTGCCAATCGCGACAGTATTCGCTGTCTTTCAGGGTTGGCCGACATTGTTGTGCCGGTGGAATGGCGCGAGGAATTTCGCTCTCACCAAAAAAGCAAGGAGACTGTTCGAGCGATGTCGCGCGCCTGTAAAGACAACCGGCTGATTGTGATTTTCCCTTCAGGACGCTTGGCTAAGCCTACTTGCCGAGGGTTGCGAGAGCGTGATTGGCTGGTGTCAGGTACAGCATTGGCAAAGAGATATCAGATGCCGATCATCCCAATGCGCATTCAAGGCAGAAACACCTTGCTCTATTACCTACTGTATTCGGTTAACAAAGAGTTGCGCGATCTGACTCTGTTTCGAGAACTCCTGCACCCAGCGAAAAAGCGGTTTTCTATCCATGTTGGCAAGCTAGTGACTATCGACGACGATTTAGAGGAGCTGACAACGGCGTTACGCGATTTTGTTAGCTATACCCTCAGCGACGCTCAGCCAGACTTCTTGGCGTATTTCAATCCGGCTGATGAGCTGCAAAGGGAATCTCAGGCGTCTTAGTTAGATATGCGTTTGGATTAAGCGCCCGAATCCTGTGATTGGAAAATCTCGATGGTGTCTGAGCGCGAGATCAGTTCGCAAGAAAGGTCCTTTTCTTGACCCGGTACCGTAGACACATAGTTCCAACCCTTGCGATAGACGGTTTGTGAGCCAAACTCGAAACGATCAGGTTCACGCGTCATGGGGGCTGCGATCCACCGTCCTAAGAGATTGAATACAAAGGCTTGATCGCTACCGTAGTCTAAGATGACTAGATTCTTTAACGGGCCACAGGACAGATAATAGCTCTGGTTAGAGCCGGGAACCGTTGGCTGGCTGCATCCAAAACATATTGCACTGAGCAAAAGTAACATCTGCGCTTGGAGTATTTGTGTTCGGACTGGACGTGCTCGGACTGTGGGGCCCATGCAGAAATCTCCTTATGTTCGAAGGTGCTACTGTCGGGTCGAATGCATCGCCGCAGTTAGAGCCAGCATCATATAAGTGTGCGACGTAAAGGATGGGTTCGCAACGATCATGGGCATCTGCTGAACCCAAAAGCTAACGGTTAGGAAAGGGGGCTGTGGTTTTGGATGCACTGCGTTTTGTCTCGCACAAATGCCAGAAGCGGATTTTCGCGGATCCTGCTTGGATCTAGGAAGATATGAGCGCAAGTCGTGCAGCCGATTGCGAATTTGCTCGCTGTAGAGATTTATATGGCGGACGATATTTATCAAATCTATAAGCTGAAGTTATCGATAGCAGAATCGGCAAACCAAAGCTGCGCCTGAATAAAGGGCAGATTTGACAGTTGGCGAAAGGTCAATTGGTGACCTTAAGTTCTGGTGACCAAGCGTCTTTAACATGCGGCTTGGCCGGCGGCTACCTGCTGCGCAGGGAAACTGGCGCTGCCTATCTATTGACGTTACGCAAGTAGGGAAGCAAGGCTCGCCTGGGGATTTGTGATGCAAGCCTTATGCTTTACCTGTGCTATCGGCCTTGGTATTGCGGTGGGCGTTTCTCGATAAATGCTCGCATGCCTTCTTTGGCATCTTGGGTTTTCGAACACAGCACTTGGTTGCGGTTTTCTACCGCTATTGCCGCTTCAAGCCCGGCTGCATCAATGGCCACATTTAAACCCTCCTTAGTAAGGCGCAAACCCATGGGCGACGCCAAAAGCATTTCGTCCGCATAGCTGCGAGCTACAGTCAGCAGATCAGCCTGGTCAACTACTTCAGAGACTAAGTTGGTGCGCAAACAGCGTTCGGCATGAATGAACTTGCCAGTCAACATCAGTTCGGACGCGATAGATGTGCCCACCAGGCGTGGCAAGAAATAGCTAGTGCCCATATCGCAGGCAGAAAGCCCAAGTTTTATGAATGCAGCATTCATCTTGGCCGTGGTATCCGCGATGCGTACGTCTGCAGCTAACGCGAAGGCAAAACCGCCGCCACATGCTGGTCCTTGAATCATGCTGATGATGGGCTGCGGACAGCGACGCATCTTGATGTAAACGTCGGCTAGGTATCCCTGAAAGCCCATGCCCGCGCCGAATGGCCGAGGAATGCTAGGATCGCTGGCGGATTTGATGTCAAGGCCTGCGCAGAAGGCGCTGCCACGCCCACCAAACAGCACCACTCGCGTTTGATCGTTTTCAGAAAGCTGATCAAAGTAATGCCGCAGCTCGGTGACCATTTCGGTGGTAATGGCGTTTAGATGCTCTGGCCGATTCAGCCATAGCGTGTCTAAAGCGCCGGCTTGCTCAACCTGGATAGTGTTGTAGTCGTATTGCCCCATTGTCTCCCCCTTACGTGTCTGCAGAAACTCGTTTATCCCCTGAATCTAGTGTAACCGCAATCCTCAGCTGCGCGACTGAAGCTTTGTGTTCGGTCTATGTTCGGTGGTTGCCATGCTGTGCGAGGCATGCGGTAAGTGCAGCCTAGAGGTTGGGGTGGATTATCGTGATTGCATGCTATTTCTGCGGGAACTCTTAGGCGGAATAGGGTTTACTAGCATCTGCGGTACAGGGAGGAGACGCAATGAGTTTGACGATGTGGTCATGGCTGTTTTTATTTGGCTATGTGAGTCTAATGGTGGGGATTGGCGTCTACGCTCAGCGGCAAATTAAGCATGCAGATGATTTTGCCACGGCAAGGGGCGCTTACGGGCCAATCTTTTTGGCCCTGGCATTTGCTGCGTCGACGGCCAGCGGAGCGACATTTTTAGGCAGCCCAGCGATGTCCTACGAGTGGGGTCTGAGCACTTTGTGGATGCACTTCCTCTATCCCGTTGGCGTATACGTAGGCATTTTGATTTCCATGCGCCTAGTTGCCACCTCTGGCAATCATTTTGGTAACCGTTCAATTCCAGAATACTTGGGCGACCGTTACCAGTCGGATGGCATGCGGCTGATGGTATCGCTGCTCTCGTTGGTGCTGTTTTTCTATCTGGCCGGCCAGCTAGTATCTGGTGTGGTGATGTTCGAAATCATGCTGGGGCTGGACGCCCGCTGGGCCTTGGTGATTACCACACTTGTGCTATTGGTTTACGTGGTTTTGGGTGGCGCGCATGCGGATATTCTCACCGATGGTGTGCAAGGCGCCATGATGTTAGCGCTAGCTGTGATAATCATCGTGCTCACGGCAGTAGGGTGGGGCATCGATGGCGGTTTCCCCGGCGTGGTGGACAACCTGCGCGAACAAGATCCGGTTTTGGTAGCGCCGATTAATGTCAACACACCGCTGTTCCATTCTTGGTGGTCGATCTTTGTGATTGCCTTCGCGCATATGCCCTTGGGCTTGCTGCCGCACTTAGGCAATAAACTGTGGGCGCTGGACAGCTCAAAGAGTCGTTTTCAGTTCGTCAAACTAGCAGCCATGTTCGGCTTGATCCTTGGACTGCTTGGGGTTGCTGGGCTGCTCGCTCGAGCCTACTTTGGCGATGCGCTTTATGCGTCGGGAGCCAACCCTAATCAGGCGCTGCCCGTGCTATTTATCGAGATATTCCCTACTTGGCTTGCGGCTTTGATCGGTGTTGGCGTGCTATCTGCGGTGATGAGCACCGCCGATGGCCTAGTAGTTTCGTCCTCGCAGATTATTGCCAACGATTTGTATAGGCGCACCATCGCGCCCATTGTGCAACCAGATTTAACTGAGGCAGAGCTGGATAAGAGAGTTCTGAAAATCAGTCGCTGGTCTACTGTAGCGGTGTTGCTGGCTTGTATGGGCATAGCCTGGTCGCTGATGGATGTGAACGTATCGCTGATTGTGTGGATTGGCGTTGGCGGCATGATGGCGGCATTTGCAGGTCCATTGGTGATGGGAGCGCTGTGGTCTGGGGTGACCCTGAAAGGTGCTTACGCAGGTTTGCTGGGGGGCTTCAGCGTGTTTATTGTGCTCCATGCCCAGCTTCTCGAGCCGCACTGGTTCACGGCCGTTGGCCTTGAGGGCGCAGTGACCTGGCTGCGCGGTGAAGGCCCCAACCCATACTCTTGCGCAGTGATGGGTGAAATCGTTTCTTTAGTACTGACCTTTGTTGTGTCCAAGTGCACGCAACCATTAGATAAGCAACACCTTGAGCAATTGTTTCCCTCGTCGGCTGAGGCTTAGCACCGCATGTATTGGCCTGCGTGCGTTTGACGAATACGTTTGACGAGTAACGGAGAGGGAGCGGTTAAAATCCAGTATTCAGAGGGGCGTTTGCAGCGCAGAGGGCCTGTTGGTGGCAGTTACATTGACTCTTTTCGCCAAGTGCTACGGCGCCATGGACTGACTATGGGCTTGCTGACCGCAGTTGGGTTGTTATTGCCTGGTGCTAACGAGGCCTTGCAGTGGAGCACTGCCAGCTTGCAGATACGCCCATGGGTATATCTTGCGGCGCTGCCGCTGATGCTCGCAGCGTTCATGACCTACATTGCGCGCAAAGGCTATCCGATCAATCTTCGGCAGCTTTATTGGGTTGCCTATTTGCTGTTTATTTCAGTGGTAGAGGAGTTGGCCTTTAGGTTATTCCTGCCCATGCTGCTGGCTGATGCGGTGTCATTTGCTGCCGCTGCGCTGATAAGTAGCGCGGTTTTCGCCGGCTTGCACTATCTGACTTTGCGCTGGAAATTGCGTAACTGTGTCGGGGTCTTTCTCGGTGCTTTAGGTCTAACCAGCTTGCTTACGAATAGCCAAGATATTGCGCTAGTGATTCTAGTGCATTGGGGCGTTACATTTCTCAACACACCAACGGCGCCTAGGCCAGCCATGGGGGCTGCCAGTGCGCAGTAGTCACCGGTCGCGTTTGATCTGAAATATCTAATTGGCTTTGGTAAGTGGTTTGGTAAAGCGCTGTTAGAATAAGCGTGTTTCGCCGATTTTGAAGATCCAGGGCTGGGGGCCGTCAGCCTGTTCGCTCGCCGCTTGTAGGAAGCGTCTAGGGGGTTCGTCTAGCGGTTCGTCGGATAAATCGAATGTGCCGTAATGCATGGCAAAGGCCCGCTGAGCCTTTAGGTCTTGCGCCGCAAGCCAGGCTTCTTCGGGGTTCATATGCGAGTAGCGCATCATTGCAACTGGCTCGTAGGCGCCGATCGGAACTGCGGCCAAATCGAAAGGTCCAAGGCGCTGACCAATGTCCTTGAAGCCAGCGAAGTAGCCAGTATCGCCAGCATGATAGAACTTACGCTCAGATCCGATGACTGCCCATGAAGCCCATAAGGCTTTATTGGTATCGGTAAGGCTGCGCTTGCTCCAATGCTGGGTAGGCAGACAGTGCACGGTGACGTCGTTGAAGGTGATGCTATCGCCCCAATCCATTTCGGTAATTTCAGAAATCCCATGTGCGGCCAGTAAGCTGCCATTGCCGAGGGGGACAAAAAACCTGGTGGCCGGATTTCTGCTAGCTAAGTTTTTCAAGGTAGGAAGGTCGAGATGGTCATAATGATTATGCGAGATCACCACAAAGTCTATTGCTGGCAAATTGTCGATAGCGATGCCTGGTGCCACGAAACGTCCTGGTCCGATGAGTGGTACGGGGCTTGGGCGGTTAGACCAAGTGGGGTCGGTTAAAAAAGTCACGCCATTGAATTGCACCAGGAGGGTTGCATGACCAACCCAAGTAACCGAGGGCTGGCTCGTACGAGCGTTGGCCCGGAGCCATGCACCGTCGTTGTCGATTCGCTCTGGCGCGGCGCGGCCTGAGCGGAAATAAGTAGCCATACGCCGCAGCATAAACTGCAGCCGCACGCCCACGGCGGCGGTACCTGTATCCTTAGCTTTGTTGGTAAAACGGCCATCGTCGCTGCGTGGTGCGCCAGCAATATCCGCAGTTGCAGTGTCAGCCGCGCCTTGAGCCAAAGCCAAGGTTGCTGTCACTGTTAGGACAATAAATAGGGAGCCAGTGCGACTCATGGTTCGCTCCTTGCGTGGCGCGCGGGCAAGCAATTCGTTGCGGATACTTTAAACTGGCGTATCGAGGCCTTTGTAAAACCCACCCGCATATTCCCGACAGTCAGCGTCCCAGCCGTCGAGCAGTAGCCTAAGGTCAGGTTTGACTGCGCCTAGAACCGTAAGGCTTGTGATCTTGAACAGCTGTTGGAAGGGTTCAACGATTGGGCTTGCTTGGAGGTTTTGCAGTCGTTGTTTGGCCCCGTCGCTGTCGGCGAACATCTCAATTAATGTCGCTTGCTTTTCATCCTCTGACATAAACCATTCGAAGCGCATGGTTTTGGGTTCGTCGCAGGCCAGGGTGTATGCAGATGATTCGTTCTGGATAAAGTGTCTGATTTGGGCGGTTTTTCCTAGCACCTCAAGCTCGAGAATGTAGGTCACTATAGTGTTCGCTTGGTTGAGCATTGAACCCTCAAGTTGCGTTGTTATTGTCGGCCGGGCCAGTTGTTGGTAGCGGATAGGCACATTTCATACAACTGGCCTTGCAAGGTATCGAGCTTATGCCCCCATACGCATGTTGCCTAAGAAGTCCATCTTGCCAAGAGGCGTGCCCTGCATACGTAAAATGTCATACGCAGTGGTGGCATGGAAATACAAGTTGGGATTGAGAAACGACAGCACAAAGTTTTCTGCGCTGAAAGGAATCTGCATTTTGCCAAGCTTAAACGTAACTGATCCGCCGCTGAGCGAGTCGATCTCATCGCGATCCAACGCTTTTAACTCTTCCAGCGTAGATTGGGTGAGTGCCTGCAACCCTGCATAGTCTGTATCTGCGTAGCCGCTGGGCGGGCTGAACTCGCCGGACTGCAGCCCTTTGATGCCACCGATGGATTGATGAGTGACGCAGACCACCTGAAAGTGGAAGCCGTTCATATCAGGATGAAGGTTGGTCGCGACAACGTCATCGAGAGCGATATTGTTTTCTGTGCAGTGCACACGGCCTTTTTCGAGAACGCCGGAAGTGGCTTCAACCACTTGGATAAAAGATGCAACGCTTAGGTCATAAAGTGAAGTCGACATACCGCTCTCCTTGATAGTGGAGTCAAAGGGTATCAGGGATCTAGGCTCTTGTGCGACGCATTGTGCTAGTGGGTTGAGTCAGCTCTTTCGGCCGCCGCTTCAGGCACCTCTATAGCAGGTTGCAGGAGTGGGTTACGGCTGACCACTAAAGTTTTTATTGACGGCTGTGGAGCGTCGCACGGTTTGACGCTACATCGCTAGCTTCGATCAGGGCTCTTTGGTCGGCGACCGGAGAGAAACTTTTCTTTCGACGCGGATGACATTTTGTTAGCACTGAGCATGGACTTTGCTGGAGCATGGCCCCACTCACGACGATCTGTTACTTCGAGACGCGATCGATGTTTAGGGTCAATGCCAAGAACCGGCTCTACGTCGGCTTGTTTCGTAATAGCAACGTTAATGCCGGGCTCCTGGCCTTCTGGCCGATCACGTTGGGAGTGGAAGACAACTCCTGACTTGTTGCGACGATCAATTTCTTTCTTAACGGCCTTCGGATAATCCGATATTTCGCCCGCATGCATCTTCGTGCCGTCAATAAAATCGCCGCCTTCACCGACCTTGAGTCTAATGGTGTCCACTGGCTTAACATCATGATGATCGAGTTCGGCCAAATTAGTCTTTTTCTTTTTGCTGGCATAGATGCCAGGCCCAAAGCGATTTGTATCGCGAGTCTTATCCACCCTGAAACCTCGCTTGATGAAATCCAAGTGCCGTTGGTGGCCAGTGGTGTGGTAAAGATCCGAGCCCTCCTCTAGCGATGTGGTGGGCAGCTCGCCGCGATCGTGCATAGGGTTAATATGTAGGAACTGATCACCGTGCTCTTGCTGGGCAGAAAATTTCTTCCACTCGACGCCTTGCTCGCGCAACCGTTCTTTATCGGACTTATGGAAAAATTCCATGTCGCGAGATTCGCCATAGGATGCAGGTAACTGACGATTTGTTGATGGCGCGGCGTCGGCAGTGACCGAAGTCTCACGTTTCTGATGGCTTTGTTCCATGGCCGCAGCGCGGCCACGAACCCCAGTGTCAGCTTTGGATCGCGCCAGCCGCGCAGCATTGAGCTGTTCGCTAGGTGATTGGGATAACTGCCGTGCTGGTGTTGGTGCAGGAGCGTGGATCTTGCCTGACTCGATGGATGCTACTCTGCGTTGCTCGGTACCCTGAGGAATAACTGCCGGTGCCTGAGCGTGAGTCGCGCCGCGCCGCGCCGCTTGCTCGCTGTGATGGGCGGACGACCCAGGGCGGCCAGTTGCGTTGCTTGCGCCAGAGTGGTCAGTGTTTTTTCCTGGCATATTATTCTCTTACGATAAGGCTTTTGGTGCCGCTGGGAGTCGTTTGTAGCGTTAACTTGCGAGAACAGCGGCAAGCCTGACCAAGGCTGATTAGAGGTCTGACGCCCGGATCCTGAAACTGATTGTGTTCCCAGAGATCGATAAAGCCAAATCAAATTTTCGCGTAGGCGGTAGCCAAACAATTAGACTTCGCGGTGCAGGGTAATGCTCAACGGTTGTCTTTCGTCATATAGCGACCGCTTATGACTCTTGGCGCTCGAGATTTAGGTACTCGAGATTTGGGTGCTCGAGATCGGAGTCCTGGTTGACCGCAGCCTGGTCTGCTCCTAAGGCTTTTTTCACCAAATTCCCGACAGCCGAACTGTTATTCGCAAACAGATATCTCGCCAGTCGGGCTTGCAGTTTGGCTTGAATCTCAGCTTTGACATGCTCGAAGCCGCTGCGCTGGGTCATACCTCGCCTTGCACTGATTCGGGTTGCGATAGCTCGGTTTGCGACAGCTCGGTTCGAAAGATCGCTGGTGCAGACGTTTTAACCAGACGCCCGCCAAAACCCTTAAAGTGTGGTACGCCTTGTTCGTAATCAAGAAACTCGTCATCGTCTGAACACAGTACAGCATCACTAGATATAAACGCGCCAGCCAGGGTTTCGCTGCCACGAGACTCTGGATACCACCAACCGTGGGGCACTCTGATTTGTCCCTGCTGCATAGACTCTTGCACAGAAATTTGTGCGACAACATGCCCAGATGGCGTCTCTAACCGTACCCAATCGTCATCGGTAAGTTGTTCTGACTGAGCATCCTCGGGGTGTAAGAACAGCCTGGGAGTAGGGCATCTGGCCCGCAGCACTTCAATGTTGCGCTGGCCGGTCTGAAAGAATGGGTCTTCGCGCACCCCAGTAAATACAGCATACGGGAAATCCTGGTTGGGCCCTGGACCTTCACGATAGTAGGGTACCGGGTCGAAGCCCATTTCAGCCAGCACGCTGGACGCCAATTCCACCTTGCCCGAAGGCGTCGCGAAGCCAGTTTTTCTATATTTGCGGAATTTTGGTGTGGGCACTTCCATAAAGGTTTGCGCTTCGAACTCGGCGAAGGTGCGTCCTGAGCGGGACAAGCGATGATCAAGGATGTCTTCGATGCTGTCCCAGGGGAAATGCTCGGCGAAGCCCATGCGCTGACCGAGATCCGTCCAGAAAGAAAATGTGCTTGACGCTTGGGCCGGTGGCTCGACTACTTTTTGCGACAACGTCAGGCGATTGCTCCAGCTCCAGGAGTCGGCAACATGATTGCGCTCGGTAAATACATCGCCTGGTAGCACGTAGTCTGCGAGCATGGCCGTTGGGGTCATAAAGATCTCATGGGCGACAATCAGATCTTGGTTCATCATGGCGGCATGAATTTGATGTTGATTGGCGTAGCTCAGTAGGGTGTTATTACCCAGGGTTATCAGCGCTTTTACCGGGTAGGGGTCGCCACTGACCATGGCCCTGAATACATTTGTTGGGTTGGCCATCTGACACCCCATAACCAGATCGGCATAGCCATAGCCCCATACTTTTTCGGTAGGCTCCTTGAGCATTTCTGCAGCCCGGTAGGTGAACACCGGATGATCGTCATAACCCAATTGTTTGGATTTTTGCTCGTCTGACAAAATGTCGTGCAGGCCCAGCTCGCTTTCTGGAATATAGCTGGCGTTGAAGCCACCAAGCGTTTCGCCGCCCACTATGTCTAGGTTGCCAGTGAGTGCACGCAAGATTGAGTGCAGCCTAATTGCCGAGGTTGAGGATATTTGTTGGTCGGTAATGGGCGTCCATGGAATCACAGCGCCATCAGCCTTTGCATACATGCGTGCGGCCGCGGCGATAAGCTCGCGATCAACGCCAGTAATTGCCTCGACTCGCTCTAGTGGATACTCGTTAACGCGTTGGCAGAGTTCGTCGAAGCCAACGCACCACTCGCTGACAAAATCTGCATCGTAGAGTTTTTCGTCAATAATGACTTTCAGCCAGCCCAAGCACATGGCGGCATCGGTGCCTGGGCGCAAACGTAGGTGCAAGTCAGCATGTTCGGCTTGATCTGATACGCGCGGATCAAGCACGATAACTTTTGCACCCCGCGCTCTAGCGCCGTTAATGGCATTAAAGATAGGCGTCCAGGAATGTTTGCGCGGGTTGTGTCCGAACAGAACAACGCAATTGGTGTTCCCGAAATCCGGCGTCGGGAACCAGCCATAGGTAAGCCGGTTCACCGCCGCGGTATTGCCAGCACACAGCGCAACGCCACTGATCCAATTGGGTGAGCCCAACAGGTTCATAAAGCGTCGGTCCATGCTGTGGGTAGTTTGGGTGTTCCAGCCAGAAGTGGAGACGGCGAGGGCTTCAGCGCCATGACGATCGACTACGCCTTGCAGGCGTTGCGCGATTTCATCCATGGCCTGCTCGTAAGAGATTTCTTCCCATTGGTCTGCGCCACGCTCACCAACTCGCTTGAGGGGCGTTTTGATACGATCTGCGTGGTTGTGAATGTGCGGAACTGCGGTGCCCTTGTAGCAGATGTTTTTCGCCAGCATGGGATTGTCGTGAGCGATCACACGGCTGACCTTGCCGTCTTTGGCTTCGGTGCGCAGCTGGCAACCTATGTCACAGACAGTGCAGACAGAATATTTTGTTGCAGAGGCTGACGTCATCGCTGATCTTCCTTGTTTGGCTGGCCCGAATACACATGAGAATGTCCGAGCGCTCTAGGCTTGTAAAGCCCGAACTGGGGGTGGCTTTGTACGAGCGAGGCAGCGAAGGAGCCGGGGCTTGTATTGGTCGGGTAAGTACCATTACTTTACTTGCCGCATCGCTGCGTCGCTATACCCTTGAATCGCTTACCCATATGTTAGGACAGACCGTTATGAACCCTTACGATCAAACTGGACGCCTCGCCGAGATCAATTCGGTAAACATCCATTACACGCTGCAAGGTGATGCGGCAAAGCCGGTGCTTGCTTTGATCAATATGGCCAGTCATAACCTGACTTGCTGGGAAGTCGTGCTAGACGATCTGCTGGAAGATTTTCAGGTGCTGCGTTTCGATCTCAGAGGTACCGGTAAGAGTGGTTGGGGCGAAGATTCGGCTTTCAACTTTTCTCAGTATGCTGACGACTTAGCTGGGTTGTTGGATGAGCTGGGCATAGCTCATGCATTTGTCTTGGGAGTGGCGTACGGTGCCCGGACGGCAGCTCAGTTTGCGTTGCGGCACGAAGATCGACTGTTGGCGCTGGGCATGTTTGACGTGGCATTAACACCGCCCGTCAATCAAACCGACCAAGGCAGTCTTGGTCAACAGGCAGCACAGCTGCTTGAAGCTGCGGGTCAGCCCATGCCGCCGAGGCAGAAATATTGGCGCTTTTACGAGGATCGTGACGCTGCCTTGCGCTGTCATACAGCGCACACCGTTGAACCGGATACTACAAAGCTAATGCACAAGGTGGCAAAACCTACGTTAGTGGCCTGCGGTAGTCATGACATGAATCTGGACTCGGCTCGGCATTTGGCTGATGAAATACCAGGCGCAACTTTTGCGTTGATGGAGATGACCGGCCATGGCTCTCCGTTCTATCGCCCAGGGCTGTTTGCCGGTCTGGTAAAAGAGTTCGCACGAACCCTTTCCTGAAACGTTAAGCTGCATTGCTAGCCGCGCAAGCTGCCTAAAAATTCCAGTGTGCGTTCATAAGCGCCATCTTCAGTGGACATGATTGCTGCGTTGAAGTCTGTTACACCGAGATCTTCAAAGCGTTTGATTTGACCGCGCAGTTGATTCTCATCGCCGACAATAGCGATGTCTGCAGGCCCCGCTGCGCCTTCTCGGTCGAGCATCGCTCGATAGCTGGGCAGCTGACCGTATACTTTAAGTGTTTTGGCGATTTCTTCTTTGGCACTGTCGATATTGGTTGTAAGGACAATGGGCATGCCTGCAACGATGGCAGGGTCAGGCTTACCAGCAGCCTGGAAGCTCGGAATGATATGTTCTTCCATGGTTTTAGGCCCAACCATCCAAGTATTGGTGCCGTCAGCCAGTTCAGCCGTGAGTTTGATCATTGCCGGGCCTAGCGCTGCCACTACCACTGGAATTTGCTCTGCTCCGGGCATGTCGAGGGTTAGGTTGCGCACGGTGTATTGTTCGCCTGCAAAGTTGACATTTTCACCGCGCAGCAGGGGCATCAGTACGCTCAAGTATTCGCGCATGTGTTTGGCTGGTTTGTCGTAGCTCAGCCCGTACATGTGCTCGATGACCATCTGGTGTGACAGCCCAATGCCAAGAGTAAAGCGGTTTTGTGAGGCTGCCGCCGTGGTCATAGCTTGCTGAGCCAGCGCCCCGGGGTGGCGCGGGTAGGTCGGTGTGACTGCTGTGCCTAATCTGATGTTTTGGGTTTCCCGTCCGATCAGCGCAAGAGTAGAGATGGCGTCGTAGGAAAATATATTGGCCATCCAAATATGGTCTAAGCCGGCGGCCTCCATTTGCTTGCCCAAACCGATGACTTCATCAATAGAATCCTTGGTGCCATCTGCACCGATCATTCCGCCTATGCGCATAACTTGCCCCTTAATAAATATCTTGTCTTTGTGAATGCTGTTGAGTGTGATCGGTGATCGTAACTAATCGCGTGTCGCTAACCGCGTGGGTCGGTTGTTGGCACCATATACTTCATGCCCTCGGCGTTAAAGTAACCAAAATTCCTCGCCGGATATGGATTGTCGCGCCCGATTAAATGAGCGAAGCGGGGTGGGTTGCGAGCCACTATTTCGTCACTAATCACTCCGTTTAAATCTTCTTGGGGTTGCACGTACATTCTTTTGAAGTAGACCGTCATGCCCACGCGCTCACCAGGAATGGTGCGAGCACCCGCGCCGTGAATTAGATTGCCGTTAAACACAATGATCGAGCCCTTTCGCGCGATAAGTGGCACGGAGGTCTTATGGGCGCCCGGGTTGGGGTGCCCACGGCGTTTATGCGAGCCGGGCACGACCAACGTAGCGCCAGATTCACGAGTAAAGTCGTCGGTTACCCACATCATGTTGCATGTCATCGCATGCTCGGGAACAGGATCCGGCACCATGGCAGCGTCATTGTGCAGCCCTTGGGGTGGATCTCCAGCGCACCGCACATGCCCATGGTTGCTAGAGATTTGGCAGCTCTCGCCGAGCAACCAAGTGACTAGGGCCAAGGGTTTTTCTGCCATCACTGCTTCTTCGAAGATTCGCCCTCTGGCGAGCAGCCATGGCACTAGGTAACTGTTGCCGTTAGGGCCAGATAATGGCCAAGGGCGCCCAGCGGCCTGATCCTCAGCGCCCAAGCGCAAAATCGTTGCGCGTAAATCATCAAAAAAACCAAGGGGCTTAACGTCATTGAGAATGGTGTAGCCATAAAGTTCTAGCTCCACCACATTGCGCTCAAGCTCAAGCGTAAGAATGTCGTTGTAGATGCGGTCAAGACGTTCGTGGGCGGCGACAAACGACTTGGGTCGCTGGTCTAAAGACGCGTCCGCTATTTCGTTGGCTGCTGCTTCGCTCGCTGTTACTTCGGTCTCAGCTACTTCGGTCTCACCTCCTTCGGTCTTACCTCCTTCGGTCTTACTTCCTTCGGTCATGGCTCCTCTCCGCAATTACCGTGCGGGCAAATTTTGCTTGGTCGTATAAAGCTGCGCAAGAGCGGTTATTTCTGCATGAATGTCGAGCAGGATTTCGGTGCGGCCATGCGCGCTTGTTTCGTCTGCGCATCAGTTGGCGCAGCGACTCCTCCTGACTCATGGCGCTTGCGGCACGGTCTTTGCAAAGTTTTCTGCAAAAGATTTTATAAAGGACTTAGTAAAGGCCTTTGTAAAAAACTTAGTAACGGGCTTTGCCACGATCTTTGCCACGATCTTTGCCACGATCCTTGCAAGGAATTCTGCTGTCGAGAAAGGATCGGCCGTAGCCCAACTGCATGCTTATCCGTAGTGGCGTGCCCGCCTAGGTTATGTGAAGCTCAATGGTCAAACTGGTAGCAACTAAGTTGCTGTGGAGACGCCGCACTGAATTTATATCTTCCAAAGCAACATTATGATGAGCTTCTCACGAATACGGGTCGTCCGCGTCGCGGCCGCAGTCGGGTAGTGAATTGGCTGAAAACAGAGTCACCAGAGGACATGCAGCGTCATCATAGCGCCGCAGAACTGGCTGTTAAGCAGATGGGGATCAGCTTTGCGGTCTACTCTGAGGCTGGAAATATAGATCGGGCGTGGCCTTTCGACATCATCCCTCGGCTCATCTCAAGCACCGAGTGGCAGCAGGTGAGTCTTGGCCTGGCGCAGCGCTCTAAGGCCTTAAACCTGTTCATTAACGACGTTTACAACGGCCAAAAAATTATCGACGACGGATTAGTTCCAGCCGAACTGGTGTTGGATTCGCCGAACTTCCAGCCGCAATGCGTAGGGGTTACCCCCAAACATGGTGCGTGGGCGCATATTTGCGGCACTGATCTGGTGCGCGATCATCGCGGGCAATTCTTGGTGTTAGAGGACAATTTGCGCGTCCCCTCGGGTGTGTCCTACATGATCGAAAATCGCGAGTTAAGCAAACGGGTGGTGCCCGAGTTGTTTGCTAATCACAGCGTGTTACCAGTGGATGACTATGCAAGCCACCTTTATAAGACCCTTGTTTCTGTCTCGCCCTCTGAGCGCAAGCGCCCATGCATAGTTGTGTTGACTCCTGGGGTGTTCAACTCCGCGTATTTTGAGCATGCATACCTGGCAAAAGAAATGGGTGTAGAGCTTGTCGAAGGCAGCGACCTCTATGTTACCGACGATGACGTTGTGTACATGAACACGGTTGAGGGCGATGTCAAAGTTGACGTTATCTATCGCCGTATCAATGAAGAGTTTTTGGACCCGGAAGTATTTAGAGAGGACTCTACGCTAGGCACGCCAGGGCTAATGCGCGCTTGGAAAAAGGGCAACGTGGCGATAGCCAACGCCCCTGGGGCCGGGGTTGCGGACGACAAGGCCATCTATGCGTTCGTGCCGGCTATGATTCGTTACTATCTGCAAGAAGAACCGCTGCTGCACAGCGTCAAAACTTATTTGTGTCGGAACGAGCCCGAGTTCGCCTATGTGCGCGAAAATATCGATCAGCTGGTAATCAAACCGGTCAACGAGTCTGGGGGCTATGGCATCTTAGTAGGCCCGCACAGTTCGGCTGCAGAGCGCAAAAAGTTTGCCAAGCTGCTGAAACGCAACCCAGACAATTACATAGCACAGCCAACCCTTTCGCTGTCCACTGTGCCTACTTTGGTCGATGGTGGGGTAGGCCCGCGTCACCTCGATCTGCGACCATTCACATTGCTCGGCAGTGATACCTGGGTAACCTCCGGTGGACTTACCCGGGTTGCACTGAAAGAAGGCTCGTTAGTGGTCAACTCCTCTCAGGGCGGTGGCAGCAAGGATACTTGGATTGTGGAAACCGGGTCGTAACTATGTTGTCTAGAGTTGCAGAAAGTTTGTATTGGTTGGCTCGATATTTAGAGAGAGCAGAAAATACTGCCCGGCTGGTGCGCAGCTACAATCATCTGATTATGGATATTCCGTTAGGCTCTGAACCGTCATGGATCGTGCTGGTGGATATCTTAAACGCGCGCGATGAATTCGATAACGCGTTCAGGAAAGCGAGCGAAAAGAATGTACACCTGTTGTTGGCCAGCCGCCCCGAAAGTTCATGCAGCATTCCTTATGCGATCAACAGAGCTAGAGAGAACCTGCGCACAACGCGAGATGTGCTGCCAGACGATACTTGGGAGAAAGTAAACCATCTGCATCTGTACTCACT
>MDTB01030066.1_pt1 | contig 30330 bp, 28 predicted proteins | sample 811161 | NCBI WGS metagenome assembly MDTB01 (sample SAMN05326650, study PRJNA326480) | marine metagenome | isolation source: seawater | place: Mediterranean Sea | collected 2009 | reverse complement strand
TTAGACTCTTCTGCAGCTGGTTTTGCTTCTTCTGCTTTAGACTCTTCTGCAGCTGGTTTTGCTTCTTCTGCTTTAGACTCTTCTGCAGCTGGTTTTGCTTCTTCAGCTGGTTTTGCTTTTGCAGCTTCTTCTTTTTCTTTAGCAGCAGCTAAACGCTCTTGGGTTTTTTTCTTAGGTAAATGTTTTTTTGTCTTTTCAGTTATAGTTGGTTTATCCATAACACCAAGATTGCTTAAAAAAATTGAAATTCTATCTGAGGGTTTTGCACCTTTAGAAATCCATTCCTTAGCTTTATCAACATCCATTTTAACTCTATCCACACTATCCTTTGGAAGCATAGGATTATAGGTACCAATTTGATCAATAAACTTGCCATCTCTTGCTCTTCTAGAGTCAGCAACAACAATTCGATAAAATGGCCTCTTTTTGGCTCCACCTCTTGATAGTCTAATACGCACTGGCATAATATTTCCTTTCTAGTTTATATTTGGAGGAAGATTTCCCTGTAATTTTTGCATCAAATCACTGGGAATTCCTCCTTTGCCCATTGATTTCATTTTTTTCATCATCTTTTGAGATTGAAGAAACTGTTTTAATAATCTGTTTACATCATGGACCTTTGTTCCTGATCCTTTTGAAATACGAATTTTTCTGGATGCTTTTATAATTTCTGGATCAACTCTTTCTTTTTTTGTCATTGAGCTAATAATGGCTATCTGTTTATTTATCATTGTATCTGAAACTTTATTTTCAGCCATTAATTTTTGTGCTTTTGAGACTCCTGGCAACATTGAAAGAAGCCCTGTGACTCCTCCCATTTTTCCCATTTGCTTTAATTGATTTGAAAAATCCTCAAGATCAAATTTACCTTTGGCAAATTTTTTTGCCATGTCTTCCATTTCTTCTTTATCAATATTTTCAGCGGCTTTTTCTACTAGGGAAACAATATCTCCCATTCCTAGTATTCTCTTAGCTATTCTTTCAGGATGAAATGGTTCAAAATTTTCGATCTTCTCACCAACTCCTATAAATTTAATAGGTGAGTTAGTTATTGTTTTTATGGAAAGTGCTGAACCTCCTCTACTATCACCATCGACTCGGGTAAGTATTGAGCCAGTAATTTTAACTGACTCACTAAAACTCTTTGCAACATTAGCTGCATCTTGTCCTGTTAATGCATCAGCTACTAATAAAGTTTCATCAGGGTTAAAATTCTTTTCAATTTCTTTTAATTCATTCATCAATTCTTGATCAACAACCTGTCTTCCAGCTGTATCAAGTATTAAAACATCAAATAAATTTTTTTGTGCATATTCCAAAGTTTCTTTTACAATTTTAATTGGATCTGAAAGATTGTGATTATAGAATTCAGTATTAGTTTCTTTTGCTAAAATAGATAACTGTTCCTGTGCTGCTGGTCTATATACATCAGCTGATGAAAGTAAAACTTTTTTCTTGGAAGATTTTTTTAAATAATGTGATAATTTTGCTGTAGAAGTTGTTTTTCCAGATCCTTGCAAGCCACAAAATAAAATTTTAGTTAGTTGTGAAGAAGAAAAATTTAATTGTTTATTTTCAGAACCAAGAATTTTTATAAGTTCATCTTGTACCAATTTAATTATCATTTGATCAGGTTTGATTGATTTAAAAATTTCTTTTCCAGTAATATTTTCTTTTACTGAATTTATAAAATCTTTAACAACAATAAGAGATACATCAGCTTCTAAAAGAGCAATCCGTATTTCGCGTAAGGTAGACTCAAGATCAGTTTCTGTAATTACTGCCTTACCTTTTATACTTTGAACAATTTTTTCAAATTTAGTGTTCAGTGTATCAAACATATTTCTCCAATAGCATTTTTACTCCAGGGCACGAAACTCGTGGGCTGAAGCACCTATCACAATTGTAACAAGCTAAAAAGTTTACAATTTAGGATTTATAAAACACCCTGTATTTGTAGAGTAGGTGAAAGTCAAGTTATCTTAAATATGCTAATTTTACTGAGATTAATTGGTAAATTAGGTTATATATCCTGTATGCAAAAAATCGAATTTATCAAAATGCATGGACTAGGTAATGATTTTGTTATCATAGACAAGAGATCAAAAAATATATCTATAACTCAAGATCTTATTCAAAAAATTAGTGACAGAAGAACTGGTGCAGGGTGTGATCAGCTAATTACTATTAACAATTCAAAAAATAATGTCGATGCTGATATGGAAATATTTAATCCTGGGGGAGATCGTGCGGAAGCATGTGGAAATGGTACTAGATGCATAGCTCGAATTCTATTTGATGAAAATAAAAACAAAGAATTATTGAAAATTCATTCTGATGCAGGAATATTAGAAGCAAAAAAGGAAGATAATAATATTAGTGTTAATATGGGATACATAACTATGGATTGGAACAAAATACCATTAAGTCAGTATATGGACACTCTTAATATTCCAATTTCGATAGAGGGCTATAGTAAAGGGGTAGCTGTAAATGTAGGTAATCCTCATATTGTTTTTTTTGGTAAATCTATTAATCAAACAAATTTGAGTAAAATAGGACCTGATATTGAAAGTCATGAATATTTTCCTAATAAAACAAATGTTGAACTAGTAGAAGTTATTGATGACAATACTTTAAAAATGCGAGTGTGGGAAAGAGGAGTTGGTATAACCATGGCGTGTGGTAGTGGCGCTTGTGCATCAGTATATGCATCATGGAAAAAAAACTTAACTAATAATAATGTAGAGGTAATACTTGAAAAGGGATCACTTTTTATAAATATATTTGATAATAAAGCCATTATGACAGGTCCAACTGAAATTAGTTATTATGGAAATTTAGAAATTTAATAATGAGCAATAATAAAATAATTAATCTAGGGTGCAGGTTAAATATTTATGAAGGTGAAATAATTAAAAATCATTTAAAAAATGAAAATTTAGATAACATTACAATTATAAATTCATGTGCAGTAACTGCTGAGGCTGAGAAAAAAGTAGCGTACGAAATAAGAAGGGCAAAAAAAATTAATCCTTCAAACAAAATTATTCTTACTGGTTGCGCTGCACAAATTGATCCAGAAAAATATAATAAAATTGATGAAGTTGATAAAGTAATTGGTAATACTGAAAAACTTCAATTACAAACTTGGAAAAATCTAAATAAATTAAAAAAGGTTAATGTTGCGAATATACTAGAAGAAAGAACTACTGTTCCATCATCAATTGAAAAATTTGAAGGTAAATCAAGAGCATATATTGAAATTCAACAAGGTTGTGATCATCGTTGTACCTTTTGTATAATACCTTACGGAAGAGGTAATAATAGAAGTGTACCAGCTGGAGAAATAATTACAAAAATTAAAAATTTCGTTAAAAATGGATATAATGAAGTTGTTTTAACTGGTGTTGACATTACAGATTATGGAAAAGATTTACCTGCCAAACCAACTTTTTCGAACCTAATAAGACGTATATTAAATCTCGTACCAGAATTAAAACAACTAAGATTATCTTCCATAGACTGTGCTGAAATAGATAAGGATTTTTGGGATATACTAAAAGAAAAAAGATTGATGCCTCACTTTCATATAAGTCTACAAGCTGGAAATAATATAATTTTAAAAAGGATGAAAAGAAGGCATTCAAGAGAAATGGCTATCGAGTTTTGCAAAAAAGTTTTGTCTATAAGGAAAGACGCTACATTTGGTGCGGATATAATTGCAGGTTTCCCAACTGAAACTGAAGCAATGTTTTTAGACTCAATGAGGTTAGTTGATGAGTGTCAATTAACTCACTTACATGTGTTTCCATATTCACCAAGAGATAATACCCCTGCTTCAAAAATGCCTCAGGTTGATAAAAGCACAATTAAAGACCGAGCAAAAAGATTAAGAAATAAAGGTTTTCAAAAATTAGAAGAAAATTTAAAAAGTAAAATTGGAAAAAAAGAATATATATTAATTGAAAATAATAGAGATAACATCTCTTTAGGAAAAGATCAGCATTTTATAAAAGTAAAAATTAAAGAATATATTAAAGAAGGTAAAATAATCTCCTGCATATACACAGGTATAGAAGGTAATACATTATTAGCAAAAATAGCATGAGTCTCTTATCAAAGTTTAAAAATAAACTTGGTAAATCTTCTAATTTTTTATCTTTAAATATAATAAATACTTTTAAAAGTAAAAAAGTAGACTCAGATACCTTAGAAGAATTAGAGTCTATTCTAATCTCTTCAGATATTAGTCTTGATGTAGTTAATGAATTAATTGAATCAGTAAAAAAAATTAACGCCTCATACGATGATATAACTAAAACTGTTTTTGAAATTTTAGCTAAAAAAATTGAAGAGATTTTATCTCGAAGACAAAAATATCTTTTGGAGCCAGAAAATAATATAAATAAAATTATTTTATTTGTTGGGGTAAATGGTAGTGGAAAAACAACTACATTAGGGAAAATTGCAAATAAAATATTGTATAATAAAAAAGTACTAATTGCTGCATGTGATACATTTAGAGCAGCGGCAGTAGAACAACTTGAAACTTGGTCAAAGAAAAATGTTCATGATTTTATATTTGGAGATTTAAATCAAGATCCAGCAAGTGTAGCATATAAAGCATGCGAAAAATTCAAAAAAGAAAATTATAATTATTTGCTAATTGATACAGCTGGAAGATTATCAAATAATACAAATTTAATAAATCAACTAATTAAATTAAAAAATGTAATTACAAAAATTGATCAAAATTTTAATATTGAGACAGTATTAGTTCTAGATGGAACAAATGGTTCTAATATGATTAAACAGGCAGAAATATTTGGTGATACTTTGAATGTATCAAGTTTAATTATAACAAAATTGGATGGTACAGCTAAAGGAGGTGCTTTAATTTCGATTGCAAATAAATATGAAATACCTATAAGTTATGTTGGACTTGGAGAAAAAGTTGAGGATTTAGTTGAATTTGATTCAAAAGATTTTTCTAGATCAATTTTAAACTTAGATGATTAATTATGAAATCTTTATATAAACTTTTAATAGATATAGGCCCACTGGCTGTGTTTTTTATTTTTTATACCAGGAGTGGTTTGCAAGAAGCAATATTGCCACTTATGATTGCCACAGTAATTGCAGTTATAATTTCATATATTTTAGAAAAAAAAATACCCATTATGCCTACCCTTGGTGCAGCTATAGTACTTTTATTTGGAGGTTTAACAATTTATTTTAATGATGAAACATTCATTAAAATGAAACCCACAATTATTAACGCTTTATTCGCAATCATATTATACGGAGGTATTTTGTTTAATAAACCTCTATTGAAATACCTTTTAGGAGCAGCTCTTAAATTAGAAGATCAGGGTTGGAAGATATTAACACAAAGATGGATAGCTTTTTTTATTGCACTGGCGGTGTTAAATGAAATTGTATGGAGAACTCAAAGTACAGACATTTGGGTAAATTTCAAAGTTTTCGGTATTTTACCAATAACTTTTATTTTTACTATGACTCAATTTCCATTGATAAAAAAATACCAAATTGAAGAATAATTAAATTTTATTATTTTCAAGTGCATTATAACCAGGAGATTTTTCACCTTCTAACCATTCTAAAAAAGCTCCGCCTGCATTAGATAAATAATTAAATCCATCTCTCGCATTTGCCAAATTAATAGCTGATAAAGTATCTCCACCACCTGCTAATGACTTAGTATTAAATTCTTTAAAACTTTTTTTTATTTGATTGGCTATTTCTAAAGAACTTATATCAAATGGCCTAAATTCAAAAGCACCTAGAGGGCCGTTCCACAAAACAGAACGACATTTTATTATTTCATTGGAAATCAGATTAATAGTTTTTTCTCCGATATCTAGGATCATTTTATCATTGGGAACACTATCAATATTGCATTTTAATATATGTGCATTATCTTCTAGTCTCTTTGCACAAACTACATCAATAGGTAAAATAATTTTACAATTTCTACTTTCAGCTTTATTTAAAATATCTCTCGAAACATCTAAAAAGTTTTTTTCATAAAGAGATTTTCCAATATTAAAATTACTAGCTAATAAAAAGGTATTTGCCATTGCTCCACCAATTACAATAGAGTCAAAAAAATTAATTAAATTATAAATTACTTTAATTTTAGTTGAAATTTTCGAACCACCTATAATTGCTAAATTCGGTTTCTTTGCTTTATTAAGAAAATTATTTATATTATTAATTTCTTTTGTAAAATTTAATCCAGCAAATGATGGCAAAAATTTTGGTATTCCAACTATTGATGAATGACTTCTGTGTGAAACAGAAAAAGCATCATTTATATAAATTTCAAAATTAGATGATAGAGTTTTAGAAAAGTCTAGTATGTTTTCTTCTTCTTCTTTATAAAAACGAATATTTTCTATTAAGCAAATCTCACCATAATCCATTTGAGATTGTTTGATTTTAATTGCATTTTCGTTAATTGTATTTAGAAAATGTATTTTAGAAAAATTTAATTTTTTTTTTAACTCTTCACATAAAAAACTTAAGGATAAAGTTTTAATTACACTACCATTAGGCCTTCCGTAGTGAGCTATTATGAATATTTTATTTTTTCTTTCAGTAAGTTTTTTTAATGATGGAATTATTGAGTCAATTCTAGAATAATCAGTAATTTTTCCATCTACAACAGGAACATTTAAATCAGCACGAAAAAGAATTTTTTTTTCAATTATTTCAGAATTTTCTAATTTTTTCATTTTATATTCACAATTATATTAAAAAAACATTGGAATTCATTGGTTTTCTCTAAAAAATCCCAGTTTATAGTTTTTTTATTAATATATTTAGTATATTATATATCTCTATACTACTAAATATAGATCATAGGAGTTTAAAATGCCTTGGGATGAAAATAATGTTACTAAATTAAGAGAGTTATGGGATCAAGGTCTTCCAACGGCACAAATTGGTAAACTTCTAGGATTTACTAAAAATGCAGTAGTGGGAAAAGCGCATAGAATTGGTCTGGAAAGACGACCGTCTCCAATAAGAAGAACAGCTGTTAAACCAGATAGAAAAAAGGCTCGATCTCCTGTTATGCCAAAGTTAAATTTTGAAACTATGCAAGAAAATTCAGTTAATCAAAATGAAAGTTCTTCGTTTCAGCCAGTAGTTAAAAATTTGTTTAACTCGAATACAAAAAGAGGTTGTGAGTGGCCAGTTGGCCATCCTGATGAAACAGATTTTCACTTCTGTAATAAAGACAGATTTGAGGACAAACCCTATTGTCTTGATCATTGTGCAGTAGCATACGTTTTACCAGAAAAAGAAGATACAGAAGTCCAAGAAGTTAATAATCAAATTTAATAATAGAATAATTTTTTTTAACTGTTATCTAACTTAAGTATGAATAATGCAAGAGACTCTTTATTCTCACCAGTATTAATTGGCGGAAGTCTAATATTACTTATTAGTTTTGCAATTAGATCAACATTTGGTTTATTTCAAATTCCTATTGCAGAGGATTTTCTATGGGCTAGATCTGAATTTTCTCTAGCAATAGCTGTTCAAAATTTAGCTTGGGGAATTGGCACTCCTCTTTTTAGTGCATTTGCAGAAAAATTTGGTGACAGAAAAGCAATTACTATAGGCTTGCTGTTATATGCCACAGGAGTATTTATAAGCAGTAATGCGGTATCACCAGAATCTCACCAGCTCTTAAATATAATAATTGGATTTGGAATAGCAGGTAGTGGTTTTGGACCTATATTGGCAGTTGTAGGAAGAGCTACAAGTGATAAAAGAAGATCTTTAGCATTAGGAATTACTACTGCTGCTGGATCAGCCGGACAAGTTGTAGGGCCTCCATTTGCTGCTATGTTATTATCTTTGATGCCATGGTCTTCAGTATTTGAGATATTTGCAATCATTAGTATTATTACAATAATATTAGTTCCAATTTTAAAAACTAATAAACAAATTTCTAAAAAAAAATCTGAAGAAAAACTTAGTGATGCTATAGTTGAAGCAATTAAAGACCCTACATACATAATGCTTTTTTTGGGTTTTTTTTCATGTGGTTTTCAATTAGCATTTATAACTGCTCACTTCCCAGCTTTTATAATTGAAAATACTAGTCCAATTGTTCAAGGCAGTTTGATAAGTTATCTATGTTCCTCTGTTGAGGGCTTAGGCGCTTTATCTATGTCACTAATTGGTCTTTTTAATATTTTTGGCTCTATTCTTGCAGGTGCACTTGGTAAAAATTATACAAAAAAATATTTATTATCTATAATTTATACAGGTAGAACTATAGCTGCAATATTATTTATAATGATGCCTATAACTCCATTATCTATTGCTATTTTTTCAATTGTTATGGGATCGTTATGGTTAGCAACTGTTCCACTTACTTCAGGAATTATTGGATATATATATGGATTAAAATATATGGGAACTTTATATGGTATAGTCTTCCTATCTCATCAAATTGGTTCATTTGTTGGGGTATGGCTAGGAGGATATTTTTATGATATTTATGGAAGTTATGATTTAGTATGGTGGGTAGGCATTGGAGTTGGAGCTTTTTCTGCAATTATACACATTCCAATCAAAGAAAAACCTTTGTTTCAAAGAAAAGCTATTGCATTGTAGATTTTAAACTGAAAAATTAATTTTTATAAATGAAAGAAAAAACAATTATTAGAAACCTAATCATCGTAATCTTTTTTTTAGTTATTATTTATGGTTTGCTTAGAATAGGTGCAGGATTAGATTTAGGAGTCGGTCCGTATATTAAAAATTAAATCTTTTTTTGAGCAATAATATTCCACATTGCTGTGCTTTTATTTTTATCATGATGCCATGTATTAACTTCATGAATAAATTCAACAATATCAAATTTTGAAAAAAGATTTTTAATATCATTCTCTTCAAAAAAACTTGCAATAATTCCACCTTTTACTCCCATAATATCTTCAAAAGATAATGTGTAATCTTTATGCTTTTTTGTTTTAGACCACTGGTAATGATCTTTACTAAAAATTGATGAAAAAAAATATCCTCCTGGTTTTAAAACTCTATGAACTTCTTCTATTGTTTTAGTAATATCAGAAATACTATTGTGAGTAATTGATCCTCGGTCCAAACAAAATATAAATGAATTATTTTCTATTGGCAAACTAACAAAATCATAAGTTTCAAATTTAATATTATTTTTTTGTTTTAAAAAATTCTTTGCTAAGTCTGTTGCCTCTTCAGAACCTTCTATTCCAACTACTTGTCCAAAGCCAAACTCAGATAAAAAACCGAGATTATTACCTGTGCCTGATCCTAATTCTAAAGCTGACTCTTCATTCAACAAATGATAACTATTAAAATATCTATTTACTTTTGAAACAACCCAATCGTAAGGATATTTATTTACTTGCTTATTATTTGCATAAATCACATCATTCCAATTATTATCAAACATTATCCTCCTAATATCATTTAGTTAGTTTAATGTTATAATAAGTTTTGATGTCTCCACCAAATCCAAGTTTATAAAATCCTCTTTGGGGACTATTTATTCCTTCAAGGTCGACAAAATTAATATTTAATTTTTTTAAACTTAAAAAAGAATTAGATAATAAATAAGCGCCTGAGTAATTTTTATTGTCCACCTTATTACTTCTTGCAGAAAACATGTAAGTTGAATTATTATTTACAACACTAAATATAGAACAATTAATAGGATTGTTATATTCATCAAATACACAAAACATTTTTACAAGACCTTCTTTATTTAAATCAAATAATTTTTTTGAAATATTATCATATATTTTTATTCTTAATCTACTTAATTTAGTATCTTGTAACTCAAATGTTTCACGCATTAAATTTAAAAATATTTCTTTAGAAAAATATTCCTTAAATCTAAAATTCTGATTTAAAGAGTATCTGTATTGTTGTCTAAGAGTATTGGAAAAATTTTTAAAAAGAGTTGTTTCGGTAAATATATTTTTATCAATATTTTTTAAATTAATTATTGAAGTATATCGAATATTAGCATGAACTTTTTTTTTATAATCTGGAAAACCATACCATATAAAAGGTCTAATATCTGAAGTAAATGTATCAAAAGTAATATCAAATGATCTAAAATATTTTGATATATATTCACAAAAAAAATTAACTATTTCATATTTTTCTAAATTTATTTTAGCATTAGAACTTTTTTTACTTATTCTGTACAAAATTGGAGTGAAAATAAGATATTCAGGACTTATAATATCTTTTTTATCTTTTGAAGTTTTAATAATAAATCCAGCAACTATTTCTTCTTTTTTGTAACAAAAATATGTATGAATATTTTCTTCTAAATTAATATAATCCCATATTGAAAAAATACTGTTGTTTAGTGAGTTAATTGCAAATTTATCCCAATCTTTTTTATTTTTACATTCTTTAATTGAGTATTTATTTTTATTTTCTTTATTCATTACAAAAAAGGTGCTTGGACATTAACTTATTTATAAAAGCTCATCTATTTTTTTGTAAATATAATTGATTTTTTCATCTCTACCATACTTAGTCCAAGCTCCACAAATAAAATTTTTATTATTAACAAAGTCATCCATTTTTCTAAATTTTTTTAAATCTTCATATGTATATAGAATATGTCTTTTTTGATTAGAATAATGATTTTCAAATTTTATTTTTACGTCAAAATTACATTTTTGAAGAATGTCTTTTGTAGAATCTATATCTTTATTAAAATCATTTTTATCTTCAATTTTTTCAATTGTTAATTTTACATTTTTGTTAATTAATGGATACATATATATTCTTGTAATATTAGTTTTTTTTGAAAAAACTTGAATATAATGAGGTTTGTCAATTTTATAATCATGATTTGCTTTTAAATATATAGACTTAAACTTTGTGAATGGATTATCCAAAATTCCAAATTTACAAACTTTTATTAAAGGTGTAGGATTTGAGCACCACACAATTAAATCAGCTTTGATTTTTTCATTTTTATAAAATAATGAAACTGGGTTTTTATTTTGATAATTATTCAAAACTGGTTTTATTGGTTTACTGCAAAATACTTTTATGTTTAATTTTTCTAAAAAATTTTCAACATCATTAAAAAAATTATTATAACCATTAACTGGAATTGAAGATTTTAATTCATTTTTAATTGATAATTTTGACCTTGGTAATCCAAATAATTCATTTACTATTTTTGAAGTTTTTTTTACATTAATAACTTCTTTTAAATTTTTAAAGTACAGCCTACTAAGTTGTGTTGGATATACAAATGAATGATGAAGTTTTGAAATATCTTTAAAATATTTTGAACTGAAATTAATTAAGGCTTTTTTATGTGATGGACCATAAAATGAAAATCTTTCATTAATGCTCTTTATTTTTTTATTCTTTTCAATTTTAGGAATATTAATAATTTGCTCTGAAACTGGCATTGCGTATTCATGGTTTATAGATGTTTTATCAAATAGGTCCGTATAAGAAGTATAAGTGTGTTCAAATGATAAAAAGTGTTTATAAAATTGATCATTGAAAAAAAGTTCCATCCATTTAGAATTTGTATTCAGGTATTGGCAATTAGTGAAGTATAAATTTTGATCAAACTGTGTATCTCTTAATATTCCTCCAATATCTTTACTTGCTTCATATATTTCTACATCAAATTTTTTTTCTTTTAAATATAATGCAGTAGCAATCCCAGTAATACCCGCTCCAATTACAACAGCTTTTTTCATTTAATAATTAAATAATGTAATTATTGTTAAAAAGCATCTTTAAAAATATTCGCTAATTCTTTTTTTTGGTACAAAATTTTTGAATCAGCTAATATATGTTTAGCAAGTTTATCTTTTGTTGGTAAATAATAATAATTTTTTATATTATATAAGTCAGCAAGTTTGTTTGTAGTTGTTACAGGATAGGAAATTATTAGTCTTGAGTTTTTAATTAAAGAAATTGTTGAAATTGAGTCATGTAAAATCAATAAATTTCCTTTTAAAACTTCATTTTTTAAATATACTAAATATTTACTGTGAATTACAGAATTGAGTCTTTTAATTTTTAAAATAACTTTAAGATTATTTTTTGATGAAATTTCAATAATATTTTGAATGAAATTTATACAATTATCTACATTATATAAATTGGAACCAGATAAAATTGACTTTTGATAAACTGTTCTAAAAGGAGGTATGTCAAAAACAGTTATAAAATTTTCTTCTGGTGGAATAAAATCTTTCATACCAGTAATTAAAAAAACTGGTGAAATATAAAATACCTCAAAATTAATTTTACATACTGTCTTCAAATATTGTTCATGTTGTTTGTTCCAAACAATATATTGATTCCAACTTGAAGTTTTAATTGCAGGAGGCCTTCTTTGTTTTTGAGTTATTGGGCTATAATTTAAAGAATAAAAATAGAATACAATTTCAGAACCTTTTTTTTCTGCCTCATAAGTCCACAAGGGTCGAAATATATAACCTGAGACTTGATTAAATAAATATATTTTGTGAAGTTTTTTAAAACTAGTATTTGATACAATTTGTCTTTCCGCTGCTTCACTTAACAAAAAAGCATGCCACCATCTTCCTCTAAAAATATCAATAAAAGATAACAAAATTGCTTTAATTGACCAGACTACAAAATTTATTTTTTCAAAAAAATTAAGACTATCGTTATAAATATTACTATAAGAAATATTAAAGTCATTAAAATTTAAATTATTATATTTATTAATGGAGTGATAAATAGTTTTTAATTTTAGATTTTTTTGCTTGTGATAATCCAAAATAAAAGTAAAAAAGTTTTCTTTAGTTTGAATATTTTTATCAACATCAAGAGTTTCTTTTGGAAGATTAGCAAAATATACACTATCTTTAAAATTATACTTTGGACTTTTAAAAAAATTTAATAAAATTTTTAAAATTTTTAAAATTCCAATTAGATAAAAGAAAATAATAATAAAATACCAATAGATAAATGATAGATTTTTATTAATTTGTATATTATTCTTTTCTAAAATATGACTAAATACATGATGTAAGGGATAAATTAATTTATTATTAGTTTGTTTTGAAAATAAAATACTTCTAGAAATATTTAAATGACTTCTTGATTGATTTAATATAAATTTAAGTATTATTTGTTTTAAAATTTTTTCATGATTAATTATATTTTCTCCAAAGATAATTTTTGAAAATTTATTACTTTCAATTTTAAAATTACAATCATCTAAATCTTCAATTATTCTATAATATAAATCAGATTGAGATGGGTTATTAAAGAATTTATAACCTTTAGTTGTTAAAAAAATTTTGCGAAGATAATAAAATTTAATTTTTTTTACTATGCTTTTAGGAAGAAATTTATAAAAAAATGTTGTTCCATACCAAGTAACTCTAATTTTCTTAATATCTTTTATATCAATATTTTTATATTGCATAATAACCAGTAAACACAAATAATATTGATTGTTCAACTAAAATAAAAATAATTTTATTAAAATGTTTTAGAAAAAATTTCATTTAGTTTATCTTTAGAATAAATAACTTTAGTATCAATTAATAAATTTGAATTAATATTAATATCAACTGGACAATAATAATAATTTTTAACATTAAAATAATTAGATAATTGATTAGTTGATGTTAAGGGATATGATAGAATAAGTTTTGATTTTTTAATTAAATCTATTGAAGATATCTTTTCATCTATAACTTTTAGCTTTTTTTTAACTTTTTGATTATTAAGATAATTAATATAATATTTATCGGTTAATGAAGAAAAACGCTTCATTTTTAAAATTACTTTAACATTATATTTTTCAGATATTTCAATTGTATCGTTGATAAATTTTATTATGTTTTCAGTTTTATAAAATTCTGTAATATGATGGGTTTTACGATAAATAGGTCGTATAGGTGTCACATCGAAAAGTGTTACAAACTCATAACTTGGTTTATTAAAGTTTAAAAAACCTGTATTAAAAAAAACAGGCTTATAACAAGATGTCTTAAAATTATGTGAAAATGTATTTCTTAACTGTTTCTCATGAGATTTATTCCAAACTGCATAATTATCCCAATTAACTAAAGATGCGCCTTCTGGTTTTTGTATATTTTTTGTTATTGGTAAATAATGTAATGAATAAAAATAAAATAATATAATTGATCCTTTGATTTTTGCTTCATATGTCCACATAGGTTTATAAGCAAAACCTGAGGTATTATTAAATAAGTACATTTTATGAAGACTTTCATTATCAAGCAACTCAACAATTTTTCTATCAACTGCTTCGCGTAACATTAATGGATTCCACCATCTCCCCCTAATTATATCAAATAAAGCAACAAAAATTATAATAAAAGACCAAACTATAAATTTAATTCTCACAGTAATTGAAAAATTTATATTAAATTTTTCTGAAAAAGAAAAATTAATTTTGTTATGAGAAAATTCTTTAAAATTTTTTAATGAATGATTAATTTTATTAATATTTAAATTATTTTTTTCTATATATGAATAAATAAATGAAAAATAATTTTCATTTATATTATTTTTTTCGTCCTTAATATTAAGTGCTTCTTTTGGTAAACTTAAAAAATAAATATTATTATTTAATTTTACATTATTCTTTTGATTAAATTTAAATAAAGTTGAAAATATTTTTTTACAACCAATAAAAAAAAATGTAATTATAAAAAAATACCATAAAATAGTTGACTGAAATATATTAACGTTAATATTTTTTTTTTGTAATATTTTTGCAATATTTTTATTTAAAGGATATATTAATTTTTTTTTACTACCTATAGAATAAAATATTGATCTTATAAAAGAAAACTCTTTTCGAGGGGCGTATGGATAAAAATACCTCAATAAATATTGTTTTATAACTTTTTCTTTATCGTTTATTTTATTCCCAAAAATCATTTTAGAATAATGATTATTTTTTATATATAAATTTTCATTAGCAAAATCTTCAATGATTTTAAAGTAATAATCATCTCCATAATCATTGAATGGTAAACTATATCCTTTTTGTGTTTGGAATAATTTCTTACGAAAATGACTTTTCAATATATCGGATATTTTTTTTGGTAACATTTTATAAACTACAGGATTCCCATACCATGCAATTTCTTCAAATTTTTTCTTCTTAAAATCTTGTTTTGTCAATTTCATAAAACCTAGACTATATCTATTTTTATAAAACCATTTTTATAATTTTCTTTGACTTTAATAGGCTAATCATTTCATTTATATAATAAATATCTAAAGATAAAATGTCTGATAAATCTATTAAATCCCTTTTTCCATCTAGATAGGCACATACATCTGAAATATTGATATCAGATGAAATTTTCGAATTATAAGTGCCATCAGTGCTATTTCTTAGTTTGTATTTTGTAAAAAATGGTTCACAAACTTTAGTATTTTTATAAATTCTATTTATTTCAAATAGATCTATAACTTGCTTATAAATATCATATGATCCTTGGAAACCTTTTGCTGAAATAAAATTTAAATTATCTAGTGATGTATGATATTCTTTGTATTCACCATATTTTGTTCTCATTATTGATCCAATATTGAGTTCAACACCAGGGCTGTTAAATTGTCTTTCATCAGAGCCTCTTTGAAGAAAAGAGTATTTTTTAAATTTAATATTTTTTAATTTGAATGCAGTTTGTGCAATTTTATTAGACAAAGTATTTTTTTCTTGTGTTTCAAGATATGAAAATTCTTTATTGTCACCAACACATGTAACAACATATCCAGCAACTACATTTTTTTTTAATATTTTAATATTTTTATGAATATAAGCGATTGACCCAATAGTTTCTGGAATAAATATTATTCTATAAGAATAGTATAAATTTTTTTTATTTCTTAAATATTGAGCTAAGGCTGTTAGAAGTACGGGCCCCGATACTTCATTATTTCCCATAGAGGGATGACAAATATAAGTTGATAACAAAATTTCTTTTTTTGATATGCCATTTATTAATAGTTCACCGTAAGGCAAATTACCCTTTTTAAATGATGAATCTATAAAAACCTTATAATATTTATTTTTAAAAAGTTTTAATTTATTATATTGAATACAAAAACCCCAGTCCTTTGAATAGTATGAATATCTATATGGTATTGCATTTGGCATTTTTTTAATAGTATGTAATTTTTTTATTAAATCTTTAAATTTAATTTTTTTATTTATTGGAGTCGAATAACCCATTAAATGAAGATTGTTTAACCTAAAGTCAATTAGCTTCTTGCCTTCTAAATCTGCAATATAAGCTTCTTTAACATTCCATTCATCTGGAATTATCCAATCAAAAACTTTTTTACCAGATTTAAAATTTTTTAATTTGAGATTGGGTAATTTTTTTTGGATAAATTTGATAGTTTTTACAGTTCCTTCTCCTGTAATACTTCTATTGTAATAAAAAATTTTTTTAGCCCAATTATAAATTTCCTGACCTTTGTTTTTCATAAAATATTAATTAAAATATATATATTAAGATTTTATTTTAATATATTTATTTAATCTTGTTTTGAATATATGCTTTTTTGTCTTAAGAAACTGTTTTCAATTTATCATCAATATATTTGGAATAAGTTGGGTTTTGATTGATTAATTTATAAGATAAATCTCCCTTTATCTTAGCATAATAAAGCCAATTATTAATAACTAAAGCATCTTTTAAAGTTATACCATTTAGCGTTTCAGACTTAATATATTCAGTTTGATTTCTTTTAGAAATATTTCTATCTACTATTTCTTCTTTTTCTTTCCATTGAATATTATATTTCATGAAATTTTTTTTAGTTGGATCAGCCTCTTTGAAATCAACATACTCTTCAGCAAATTCTGAACAACCTCTTTTAATTTCCCTCATAATATTTTTGCTTATTGTTTTATCTAAAATAGGATTGATGAAATTTAGAGTATCTTTTGCTTCTTCAAATCCAATACAGTAAATAAAAGCTTTATAGGACCCTTTGATATTTGGTCTCATTTCAATCATACATTTTCTTGTTAAATTTTTTGGAAAATTTAAATTATCAAAAATTAAGTAAATTTTGATTAAATCAATAACAGTTTTTGTCTGTATTTGCACTTTATAACAAGAAAAACAATTTTTAGGAATTACATTAACAGTATTAAAAATTTCAAAATAACGGTTACAGTTGTTATATTTAACAACACCATCTCTGTGAATTTGAGAAACCTCTAGGTCAGTATCAAGATTTTCTAAAGAAATAATTTTTTGTAAATCATTATAAATATTAATTATAAGATCATCAGTTATTTTTTTTTCTAAGGATAAATTGTAATTTATATTTTGTAAAAGTTGATGACATTTTATAATAGAATTTGTTGCTTTTATTTTTGGATTTTCGTACATCAAATATGTTATTAAATCCATTTTTTCTTTTTTGACTTTAAATAAATGATCTTTTGCAATTAAAAAATTTGGGTTTATTTTTAAAGATTCTTTATAATTAAATATTGCTTCATCAATTTGGAGTTTTTTCCACATTATATTGCCCAATAAAAAGTAAATCTTATAATTTGTTGGATGCTCTTTTAAAAATTTTTTTATTTCAAAAAATATATCATTTAATTCATCTATGTTTTTTACATGTCCTAATTGTTTTTCATAAATATCAAGCTGTTTATTAATATTTAAGTACATGACAATTTATATTTTTAATAAATTTAAAAGATAAATAAAGCATATAATATCATATTGAAAAAAGAAAATTATAAATTCATCATTGTTTTTTTATTTTGAAAATATAAAATAAAATCAACATAATATATGATTATGCTAAAAATTTTTATTAGATATATTAAGCATTCTACTTTGAATGAAATAATATGCTTTTAAAGGAGAGTATAATAAAAATGTATGAATAAAGTAGCCGCACTAGTAGCTGCAGGAAGTGGTATGGGCGCAGATGCTGCTAAAAGATTAGCTAAAGACGGATTTAAAGTTGCATTAATGTCATCTTCAGGAAAGGCAGAGATAATAGCTAGAAAATTAAATGGTATTGGCTTCACTGGTTCTAATTTAGAAAAGATAGACTTAAATAAATTCTTTGAAACAATTATTAAAAAATGGGGTAGAATTGATGTTTTAGTAAATAGTGGTGGACATGGTCCAAAAGGTGAAATCTTAAAAATTAGTGATGAAGATTGGTTTAAAAGTATGGAGATATATTTTCTTAATGTTGTTAGGTCTACAAGAATAGTTACACCAATCATGAAAAAGCAAAAAAAGGGATCAATAATTAATATCTCAACATATGCAGTATTTGAACCAGAAAAAAATTTTCCTACTTCAGGTATTATGAGAGCTAGTTTATCAAGCTTTACAAAAATTTATTCAGATGAGTACGCAAAATATAATATTAGAATAAATAATATACTACCTGGCTTTATAAATAGCTTAAATACTCAAAAAAAATTCTTAGATAGAATACCATTAAAAAGAATTGGAAAAGTAAATGAAATATCTTCTTTAGTTAGTCTTTTAGCTTCTGATGATGGTGGTTACATTACTGGACAAAATATTAGAGTTGATGGCGGAATAACTAGGTCTGTATAATTTATATATGAAAAATATTAAGCTTTTAAATAAAAGATTTAATAATCCTTTATCATGTCTTGCAATTTATTCACCTTCTATTGGAAAAATTTTAGATGGTAACTTAGATATAATTCTTATTGGTGACTCACTTGGTACTACATTATATGGAATGAAAAACACACAAGGTGTAACACTAAAAATGATGAAAGAGCATGGACGTGCAGTTATTCAAAATATAAAAAAAAGTCTAACAATGATAGACTTACCATTTAGAACTTATGAAAATAAAATTCAGGCATTAAGAAATGCTAAAGATATTTTAAATTATACAAAAGCTAATTTAATTAAACTCGAGATAAATAAAAACAAGCTTAAGATAGTTGAACATTTATCTAAAAATAATATTGGTGTAGTTGCACATATTGGTGTAACACCTCAAAATTATAAAGATTTTAAAAAAATTAAAGTATTTGGAAAAACTAAAAAAGAACAAAACAACTTAATTAAATTAGCTTTAAATGCAGAGTTTTATGGTGCTAAGGCTATATTATTGGAATGTATAACTGAAAATACTGCAAAAAAAATAACATCAGCAGTATCAATACCAACTATTGGAATAGGAGCTTCAAAGTATTGTGATGGTCAAATTTTAGTATTTGATGATCTTATTAATTTAAGTTTAAATTCATACAAACCAAAGTTTGTTAAGAGTTTTATAAAATTTAATAAATTAGTTAAGAGAGCAGTATTAAATTATAGTAATGAAGTAAAATTAAAAAAATTTCCTACTAAAGCCTATACTTACAAATAAATCATAAATTCTCAAACTTACCTGAACTTTGATTTAAGTACATTAAGTTTCCTTGTTTTATTTCATACCATAAACCATGTATTTCTATTTTATTTTTAGTAACAAGATCATTTACAAATGGATATTCTAGTAAATTTTTTATTGAATTTTTAATACTTTCTTTTTCTAATAATCTTAAATTCTCAACAACATCAAAATCTAATGAAAGATTTTCAAATGGAGTTTTAACAATTTTTAACCAATTATTTAGTGAATTAAAATCACTACTCTTATAATTATTTTTCATTATATCATAAGCGCTCTTAATTCCCCCACAACTTGAGTGTCCGAGGATTATAATATGAGGAACATTTAAGTCTTTAACTGCATATTCAATTGAGGATCCAATATTGTGATTTTGATCTAAAATATTGAAAGGAGGAATTAGATTAGCAATATTTTTATGAATAAACAAATCACCAGGATTTGTTTTAAAAATAACATTTTCTTGAATCCTTGAGTCACAACATGAAATTACCATTGCTATTGGATTTTGCTTGTTTATCTCAATTTTTTCATAATTAGATTTAACAGTTTCAAAAGAATTTGTTTTCCAATCTTTATATCTATCAATTAAAATTTTTGGTAATGGCATTTGGTAATTAATTTTTTTAATATATTAATATAAATTTATAAAATTTAAATGAAAGATAATAGTAGAAAATTTTGCGTTGCACCAATGATGGGCTACACAACTCCTTATGCAAGAAAATTGTATAGAATTCTCTCAAAAAAAACATTTCTCTTTACTGAGATGATTGCATCAAAATCATTAATACACTCAAAAAATAGAGATTTAATTATAGATAATGACAAAAATAATCCTGTTGCGCTTCAAGTTGGAGGCTCAGAATTAGATGACTTAAAGAAATGCTCTGTTATTGCCAGTAATTATAATTATGATGAAATTAATCTAAATGTTGGCTGTCCAAGCAAGGCTGTTCAAAAAGGGAGCTTTGGTGCATGCTTAATGAAAGACAAAGTTTTAGTAAGACAATGTTTAGAAGCATTACAAAGTAATAAAATTGTAACATCAATGAAATGTAGAATTGGGTTAGGAAAAGAATTAAATTTTGATTTTTTTGAGGCTTTTATTGATGAGGTTTCAAAAAGTGGAATAAAAATTATATACGTTCATGCAAGAAATGCAATTTTAGATGGTATTAGTCCTAAGGCAAATAGAAATATACCACCATTAAATTATAATTTTGTGAAAAAGATTAAATTACTCTATCCAGATATCACTTTTATAATAAATGGAGGAATAGATAGTTTAGAGAAAGCAGATAGTTTAATTAATGATTTTGATGGAGTAATGGTAGGTAGGCTAGTACAAACAAATCCATTTTTATTAAAGAATATTGATTCTACTTTTTATAATGAAGAAAATATAACTTATATAAATGAAGAAATAATTTATAATTATTTTAATTATATAAAAACAAAAGCTGATAATGATTCAATTTTTCGTTTACTAAGCCCTCTCTTAAATATTTTTTTCGGCATGCCTGATAGTAAAAATTTTAAAAGAAGAATTAACGAATATATGAAAGAGAGAAGATTAATAATTATTGAAGAATTATTTTTAAAATTTGTAAAAGAAAGAAATCTTCTTTTAAACTAAATCAATAAGGTATTTGGTAAGTGATACTAAAAATTTCAACACCAGGATTTTTACTACCTAGATTAGCATTAGATATATGAGCAAAAGAAAAGCCTATTCTGTTCTTGTTAATAAATTCATAACTTAACTCTAGTGAAGTTCTAAATTGAATATCATTACCTAATTTTTTCCCATCACCATCATCATAATATCCTAATCCAAAACTTGGTGTAAAAAAATATTTATTTTTATCGCCCATAAATAATTGTCCGAGATTATCTTCAAGATATATTCCTGTAATAAAATATGAAGCTGAGTCACTAGTATACTCAAAACCTACAAAAGGTTTTAAAAAAAAGAAGTTGTCTTCTTCTGGGCCTATATCAAAAAGAGTTTTATCTATTCTTCGTTCATAACGAAAGTCAGTTGATTGATTTGTTGCAGAACCATCAAACTTAACATCATAAACACCAATGCCAAAAACATTGAGGCCACTGCCAAATAATTGAGTAGAAATAATACATATAAAAATAATGAAAGAAGTAAATTTCATAGTTTATAATATTTTTTATAAACTAAAGTATCAAATAAAAAATTCTTTATTTTCTTGAGATATGTCTAAAAGTGCTCTTTTTAGCTTTTCCAATGCTTTTGTTTCTATCTGTCTTACTCTTTCTTTGCTAATTCTTAACTTATTTCCTAATTCATCAAGAGTTATACTTTTTTCTTTAAATTTACGCATTTTAATAATGATTTTTTCCCTTTCGTTAAGGGTGTCTATAGCAGCATTCAAAAAATCTTTTTTAACTTTACTATCTTTAAAATCTTCATAGCTTTCTTCAGGGTTTTCCCTATCATCAGCTAATAATGACATTAAGTCATTTTCAGTTTCATTGTCAACTTTTTGATTAAGATGTACATCTCCTCCTGATAATCTAGATTCCATATTTTGTACTTCAATAGATTTAACTTTCAACATATTAGAAACTTGATTAATTTCATTTTGACCCATAAATTCTCTTGAAACATCATTAATTTGTTGTTTGATTTTTTTAAGGTTAAAAAATAATGCTTTTTGAGAAGCTGTTGAACCAGTTCTTACAACTGACCAATTTTTTAAAATGTAATCCTGCATTGAAGCTCTTATCCACCAAGATGCATATGTAGACAACCTAAAATCTTTTGAAGTATCAAACTTATCAAGGGCATGCATTATTCCCAACACACCCTCATGTATTAGATCATCTATTGAAAGTCCATAACTTGAATATTTTCTAGCATAAGAGATTGCCAATCTTAAATAAGAGTCTAAAATTTTTTGAAGTGATTTAGGGTTTCTTGTAACTTGCCAGTCGTTTATTAGTCTAAATTCCTCATTTTTTTTCGAGAATTTCGGCTTTTTTTGAAAATTCAATTAAATTATTAGTAAACTTATTATTAATGCTCATAACATATTATACGTAAAAAAATGTCTTTTGGATCAATTTGATTCAAATAATTCTAAAATTTCTCCATTTTCTTTGAATATACCAGCAAAAATTATTCCCTTTGATAAAGGCTGTCTAAACAAAGTGCAAATAACTTTATTTTTAGATAGCTCTAGTTCATTATTTTGATTAGATTGATAACCCCTAACAATTCTGGCAAATGAATTGTAAGGCTTGTTAATCTTCGAAAAGTTTTGGTAACCCCACCAAAAACAATCATTTTGGGCAGAGAGAGGTCTTGAAACATCAACTCCGCGATTAACAAATAATATTTTTTTTGATGATGGATAAGCAGCGTGCTTTAAATTTAAAAAAAATTCTTTATGTCCTGGATTTTGTTGAAGAATTTGGTTTAGTTTTGAAGTCCATTTCGAAATAAGAACTGTTCCTGATGAAGAGGTATTAATAGTTTCTTCTTTAGAAATTCCATAAGAATTTAATGTCTTATCAACTCCATGTTCAAACATCCAATCCACAATTTCAGATGGATTTGGTGCAATTTGAAGTTGAAGTAATTTACTAAACATTTCTTCTTGAGCCCCTCTCAAGAAAACAATTTCATTTGGATTTAATTTAAATTTTGACATTAAATTAAAACGTAAATCTAATACACTAGATAATGTTTCTTTTGAATTGTTTCCAAAACCTATTACATTGCCTAAAAAAATAAGCTTATCATTATCCTTAAAGTTATTTAGTATAAATTTTTTTATTGAATTAAAAGACTCAATGTTAGAATGGATTGAGCCTACTGCCCAAATTCTTGATACATTTTCTAATTCAACAAAATTACTATCTTTTTTCAAGGCTATTTTTTATTTAAAATTGTCTCAATTTTTTCAGTAGACTGGAAATAATCAGTTTTTTCTACAGCTGCAACTTCTCTTGCAAGTCTTTCAATTGCTACTTGGAACATTTGTCTTTCACTATATGACTGTTCGGACTGGCTATTTTTTCTAAATAAATCTCTAACAACTTCAGCAATTTTAATTGGATCTCCAGAAAAAATTTTAGTGTCATATTCTTGAGCTCTTCTACTCCACATAATTCTTCTTATTTTAGGTTTCAATTTTAAAACTTCCATTACTTCCTCTATAATTTTTTTTGAGGATATTTTTCTTAAACCAACTTCTTCTTGCTTATCCAGAGGGACTCGGATTGTTAGTTTGGATTGTTCCATTTTGACAACATAAAATTGAGTTTTTATGCTTCCAACTTCTAAACTTTCTATTTTTATTATTTCACCAACACCATGTTTTGGATAGACAACTACTTCACCTATTTTAAATTGCAAATTTTTTTTTCTCATTTTCTTCCTGGTTTTTCACTAAAATATTTTTCAAACTTATTTTCAACATTTTGCCAATCTTCAGCATCTGTTGGTGGATCTTTTTTTTCATTAATATTTGGCCATAATTCAGAATATTTTCTATTTAATTCAGCCCATTTTTCCATTTCATCTTCAGTATCTGAAAAAATAGCATCTGCCGGACATTCAGGCTCACAAACTCCACAGTCGATGCATTCATCAGGATGAATAACTAACATATTTTCACCTTCATAGAAACAGTCTACAGGACAAACTTCAACGCAATCCATATGTTTACATTTGATACAATTTTCTGAAACAACGTAAGTCATTATATGCCTGAAATTTTATTTAGAGCTCTTTTCTTTGCATTTCCAGAGTCAACGTCCGAAATATATAGTAAACCTGACAATCTCCTAATTAAATTTGATTCATAATCATGAATTTTGCCATCAGATAATATTATTTCCCAAAGAGTCTCTAGTAACAAAAGTTTTTTTTCTATTGAGTAAGTCTTGTTGATTTTTGAAGTATAAAAAAAAAGAGATTTTGAGTCATTTTGATTTTTAATAGTTTCATCCAAAATTAGCTTAACCTGATCTGGATCTTCCTGGAAAGTATTAATTAAAATTGAATTAATCTTATTTATTTCATTATTGTCAATCACACCATCTGTATTTGCTGCCTCAATCATTATACCTGCTAAAAGTTTTAAATTTTTGCTTGGGTCAATATCTTCTTTACTAGCCTGAGATTCAAAAAAATTTTTTAGTATTTTGATCAATTTAATCCTCTAAATTAATCATTAAAGAAGTTTTTCTAAAACCGCAAAGGGAGAATTAGGATCTTGTTTAACTTTTGGTTTATAATTTTTTTGTTTTTGAGTTGACTTATAATTTTTCTTATTTTTTTTAGCTGTTATAATATTTTCTTTTTTCCTACTTCTGTAATAGAATAGTTTTTTATCATCACATATATTTATAAAATCATATCCGCAATAAGTTAGTATATCTTTTAATTGATTACTATTGCATCCCATAGGGTTCATTAATTCCGAAGATTCAAGAAAAGGACCTTTTTTTATTTTTTGTCGAGCAAGATAAAAAATTTTTTCAAAAACATCTACTCTGAATGCAAATTTATTTATACATATATAGCCAATATATTGCCAATAATTTTTAGGAATTGGTATATTGCAAATGAAAGAAACTCTTCCATCTTTAGGTAAGGGCAAATAATCATGACTATCAAAAGGAAAATAAATTTTCCAAAGTAAAGAGCTTAGTTCTAATTGTTTTTTTTTCAGAAAATTAGGTGTAAAGAAATATTTAGCTCCTATTCTTATACCAAGTTTAGATAATTGAAGTTTACTATCATTGTCAATTTTATTTAAAAAAATTTTAAATTCATCTATTGGATATGTTCCTAAATTCTCAAAACAATTAAATGCTATAGCTCTTACTTGAGAGTTTAAATTATCTTCTAAATCATCTTTTATTGGTTTTAAATAAATTGCTATTTCATTATCAATCCAATTTTGTAACTTAGCTGATACTAATAGTTTTTTTTCAGAAGATAAAAATTCACTGTTGGTTGCTTCAGCAAGAGGAGAATATATTTTTGATCCTTTAATAAGTTTACCCACTGCCTCATCGCCCCAATAAATTTTTACAGTTTCATTAAATCTCAACTTTGAAGGATCACCTATACTTATGGAGTCATTTGGTGCGTTTAAAAAAGTTTCAATTTTTTCTTCTATCATTTTTCTTGCTGATTTTTTAACATGATTAAACAAGAAAAGAGAAGGAGAAAAAAGTTTTTTATTAGGTAAAAGATCAAATCCGTTAATTTTTCCATATTTTTTATTGTCGAGGATTATTTCATTTTTCTTATTAATTTCTATTTTATCAAAGGTATCCTGATTAGATGATCCGATAAAGTACTTTGAAGAAGCATCTATAAATTTTTTTGTTAAACCTACGTGAAGATTATCTGATAAATCATTCTCAATCTGAAGAGTTCTTTCTTGCCAATAATTTGGATTTTCCAACCATTCGTGATGATTTGAAATATAAGTCCATGTTCTGATTTGGGATATTTTTAATGAAAGTTCTGGAATATCTCCAATAAAATTATCTAACTTAATTATTCTTTTACTTAACCAATCCTCTGGTATTTTATTATTGTTTTTAACTAAGACTAAAAAAAAATTTTTTAGAAATGTTAAATAATTGTCATTGAATATTTTTTCAAAATCTGGAATTCTACATATGTCCCAAAGCAATTTTATATTTTCTTTGTTATTTAGATAATTTTTAATTTGGATTTCATCGATTAAAGTTCTAAAATTTAATTCATCAATCGCATTTTTTTTATGAATAAAAAAATTTTGAATTGGAAACTGTTTTAAAGAATTAAGGACGCTGTTAATTGAGCTAAAATCTATATTAGAGTTTCTCCAGTATATTTTTTGAATTTTATTGTAACTATGATTCTCAATTGATTTAATTATAATTGGATCTAAAATTCCTGCTCCTTTCGTATAACTAAAAGTACCATCATTTTTATATCTTCCTGCTCTTCCAGCTATTTGACCAATTTCACTGGGTAGAAGATTTCGATTATATTTTCCATCAAACTTTTCTAGAGAGGTAAAACAAATATTATTTATACTTAAATTTAAGCCCATGCCAATTGCATCAGTTGCAATTAAATAATCAACCTTTTTGTTTTCATATATTTCTACTTGTGCATTTCTTGTGCGAGGACTTAATGAACCCAAAACAACTGCAGCGCCACCTTTGTGTGTTCTGATACTTTCAGCAATTTCATATATTTTATTAATATTAAATGCAATTATTGCAGATCTAGGTTTTAATTTTGATAAATTATGGTTAGATATGAAAGATAGTTTTGAAAATCTTTCTAGTTCCTTAATAATAATATTTGGAAATAATTCTATTAAAATATTTGTCATGGTTGAGGAACCTAAAAAAATGGTTTCAAAATTACCACGTAAATTTAATATTCTATCTGTAAAAATATGGCCTCTTTCATAATCTGCAGCTAACTGAACTTCATCAATAATTACACAATCCACAACTAGGTTGATTGGCATAGACTCAACAGTACAAAAATAATATTTTGCCTCACGAGGTATAATTTTTTCTTCACCTGTTATTAAAGCAACATTGTTTATGCCTAATTTTTTTACTGCTTTATCATAATTTTCTCTTGCAAGTAATCTAAGTGGAAAGCCAAATATACCTGATGAGTAAGATAATAGCTTTTCAAAAGCCATGTATGTTTTACCAGTATTTGTTGGCCCAAGAATAGCAATTAAATTTTCGTTTTGATTATTCATTAAGAACTAAGCTGCTTTTAAAATTATTTCATTTAAAACGTAATTTAAAATTCCTCCAGCTTTGTAATATTCTAGTTCTTTTTTCGTATCAATTCTGCATTTAAGATTAATTTCTTTAAAATCACTTGGTATAATCTTACATTTTAAAACACTGTTTGGAGAAAGATTCTCAATACCAAAGATTGAAATTGTCTCATGTCCTTTAATGTTTAATTTATTTCTATCTGTGTTTAGAAACTCTAAAGGCAAAACGCCCATACCTATCAAATTAGAGCGGTGTATTCTTTCAAAACTCTCTGCTATTACGGCTTTTACTCCTAAAAGTTTAGTTCCCTTTGCAGCCCAGTCCCTAGAAGAACCTGTTCCATATTCTTTTCCAGCTATGATTACAGTATCTATTTCATTTTGAATATATTCTTGAGCTGCATCAAATATAGACATTTCGTTATTTGATATAAATGATTTAGTCAAACCACCTTCAGTTCCAGGAAGAATCTCATTTTTTATTCGAATATTTGCAAAAGTGCCTCTCATCATTACTTCATGATTTCCTCTTCTTGATCCGTAAGAGTTAAAGTTTTTAAAATTTATTTGTCTATCACTTAAATATAATCCAGCAGGACTATCTTGTTTAATTCCTCCAGCTGGGGAAATATGGTCAGTTGTAACACTGTCTCCCAACAAAGCTAATATTCTGGCTTTACTAATATTAGACAATTTTTCTTTTTTATTTTCTTCAAAAAAAGGTGGATGTTTAATATATGTACTTGAGCTACTCCAATCATAAGTCATATTATTTTTACTTTTTATAGATTTCCAATTTTCATCTCCTTGATAAATTTCCTCATATCTTTGTTTAAACATTTCAGGCGTAAGACAGGAATTTAATAATTCTTTAATCTCCTGATTAGTGGGCCATAAATCTTTTAAATATATTTTTTTTCCATTTTTATCTTTCCCTATATAATCTCTAGTTAAATCTACATTAATATTTCCTGCTATAGAGTAAGCAACAACTAAAGGAGGTGAGGCTAGATAATTTGCTTTTACTTCTTGATGCACTCTGCCTTCAAAATTTCTATTACCCGATAATACTGAGCAAACAGTTAGTTTATGTTTATTTATTTCATCAGAAACCCAATTATCTAAAGGTCCTGAATTTCCAATACACGTTGTGCATCCATAGCCAACTAGATTAAAACCTAGTTCACTTAAAAATTTAGATAATCCAGCCTTATCTAAATAATCAGTAACTACTTTACTTCCAGGAGCCAAACTTGTTTTTACCCATGGCTTTACTTCTAAACCTTGGATGACCGCTTTTTTAGCAACAAGTCCAGCAGCTATCATAACACTTGGGTTTGATGTGTTAGTACAGCTTGTTATTGCAGAAATAACTATATCACCGTTTTGTAATTTTCTATCTATTCTAGTTTTATTAATATTTTCTGTATTAATTTTTTTAAATTCTCTCGAGACATCTTTTAATAAAATTTTATCTTGGGGTCTTTTAGGACCGGCTAATGAAGGTTCGATACTACTAATATCTAAAATTATAGTCTCATTAAAAATTGGTTTGTAGTTATTATCAATGCACATACCTTGGGTTTTAGAATATTTCTCAACTACATTTAGATGATGTTCATTTTTACCAGTTAGTTTAAGATAATTAATTGTTTCAGAATCTATTGGAAAAAAACCACAAGTAGCTCCATATTCCGGAGCCATATTCGAAATTGTTGCTCTATCTGCCAATGATAAATTTAAAAGACCATCTCCAAAAAATTCTACAAATTTACCAACAACACCGTGCTTTCTTAAAATATTAGTTATTGTTAGAACTAGATCAGTTGCTGTTATACCTTCATTTAAAGATCCTTTAAGTTCAAAGCCTACTACTTTAGGTATATTCATTGATATCGGCTGACCAAGCATTGCAGCTTCAGCTTCAATACCGCCTACACCCCATCCCAGTACAGATAGTGAATTGACCATAGTTGTATGACTATCAGTACCAACAACTGAATCTGGGAATAGGTAGTCTTTGTTTTCAATTTTTTTTACCCAGATTGTTTTAGCAATATTTTCTAAGTTGACTTGATGACAAATTCCAGCACCTGGTGGAACTAAAAAAAAATTGTCAAAAGAATTTTGACCCCATTTCAAAAACTCGTATCTTTCTTTATTTCTTTCAAATTCTTTTCTAACATTTGAATTTAAGGCATTTTGATTTTTATATTCATCTACCATTACAGAATGATCAATTACAAGATCAACTCTTGATAGAGGATTAATTTTTTTTGGTTCAATACCCTTTTCTTTTAACGCATTTCTCATAGCAGCAAGATCAGCCACTGCTGGAACTCCAGTAAAATCTTGCATTAAGACTCTAGTTGGGTAAAATGCTATTTCTAGTTCATCTTTTCTATTTTTTATAGAACTAATAGAAGAAAATATTGTTGAAATCATTTTTTTATCAATTGTTTCACCATCTTCATTTCGAATTAAATTTTCTAATATAATTTTCAGTGAAATTGGAACCTCTGATAGATCTAAACCAAACATGTCTGATACTATTTTTAGATCAAAATACTTATAATTTTGATTATCAATAACTAAATTTTGTTCAGAATTAAAAGAATCTAAATTTTTCATCAATTTTAATAATTAATTATATTTACTCAAATAGTATGAAGTAAAATTTTTGTATAGGAAAATATGAATTTATTATTAGTTTTCTGCGAAAAATTAGAAAAATAATTTTACATCTATTATTTTTATATCAATTTTTAAATTAATATAAATTTTATCATTAGAATTTTAGTTATTTCTTTAAAATAGGTATATTGTTGACTTTAAGCGTAAGTTTTGGGAATAAATGTTTAGCCTTTTATGTTTATCGCTTTTTTAAGTGATGATGGAGGGAGGTTCCTCCGGGGTAACAAAATACAAGGAGTATTTTATGGCTAAGAAAAAGAAGAAAGCTGCTCCAAGAAAAAAGAAAAAAGCAGCTCCTAAGAAAAAGAAAAAAGCAGCTCCAAAGAAAAAGAAGAAAAAAGCTGCTCCTAAGAAAAAG
>MDTB01048377.1_pt1 | contig 30332 bp, 30 predicted proteins | sample 811161 | NCBI WGS metagenome assembly MDTB01 (sample SAMN05326650, study PRJNA326480) | marine metagenome | isolation source: seawater | place: Mediterranean Sea | collected 2009 | reverse complement strand
GCTTATCCGGTGTTGATGGCGGCGGATATTTTGGCGGTGAATGCGACGGTGGTGCCGGTGGGGCGGGATCAGAAGCAGCATGTGGAGGTGACGCGGGATGTGGCGACGCGGTTTAATAATGCGTTTGGTGAGGTGTTTGTGATGCCGGAGCCTTCGATCCGTGAGACGGTGGCGGTGGTGCCGGGGATTGATGGGCAGAAGATGTCGAAGTCGTATCATAATACGATTGAAATTTTTGGTTCAGGAAAGCCGCTAAAGAAGCGGATTATGAAGATTTTGACGGATAGTAAAGAGCTGGAGGATGCGAAGGATCCGGATATGTGTAATGTGTTTGCGTTGTATAAGCTGTTTGCGGATGAGGCGGCGCAGGTGGAGCTGGCGGAGCGGTATCGGGCGGGTGGCATGGGCTATGGGCATGCGAAGACGGAGTTATTTGAGACGATGGAGCGTTATTTTGAGCCGATGCGTGAGCGGCGGATGCGTTTGGAGAAGGATCCTGATTTTGTGGAGGATGTGTTGCGGGCGGGGGCGAAGCGGGCTTCGGAAGTGGCGCAGGATGTGCTGGGTCGGGCGCGGGAAGCGGTGGGGCTTGCATGAGTGGATTGAGTAGTGATCAGTTGCAGTTGGTGCAGGAGGCGTATCCGGTTTCGTTGGATGTGTTTGAGGGACCGCTGGATTTGTTGCTGTATTTGATTAAGAGGGAGGAGGTGGATATCCACGATATTCCAATTGGTCGGATTACGGATCAGTATTTGGAGTACCTGAAGTTGATGAAGGTGCTGGATTTGAATATCGCGGGTGATTTTATTGTGATGTCGGCGACGTTGATGTTGATTAAGAGTCGGATGTTGTTGCCGGTGGATGAGCGTTCGGATGGAGAAGAGGAGGAAGAGGATCCGCGGTGGGATTTGGTTCGGCAGTTGGTGGAGTATAAGAAGTTTAAGGATGCGGCGGATCATTTGGAGCATCTGGAAGAGCATATGGAAAATGTGTTTTCGCGGCAGAGTGGTTTTGTGGAGTTGGGTGCGGCACCGGATGTGGATCTGAAGGATGCGAGTATCTTTGATCTAATTACGGCGTTGAATGATGCGTTGGGCCGAGTGGAAGAGGAGAGCTTGCAGGAGATCTTTGCGGAGCAGTTTACGGTGAGTGAGAAGGTCAATTATATCACGGAGACGTTGAAGGTGGCGAAGCGGTTGAGTGTGTCGGATTTATTTGGTGGAATGGTTTCGCGGCAGGAGATTGTTTGTATGTTTTTGGCGGTGCTGGAGTTGATGAAGTCGAATCAGATTGCGGCGGTGCAGGAGGGGGTCTTTGGGCAGATTGTGGTGGAGCCGCGTCAGCCGTCGAAGGTGAATGGGGTTGAGGATGAGCGGGGGGTGTCGGATGAGCCATGATGTGGATGTGTTGCCGGAGTTGAAAGAGATTGTGGGTTCCTTGCTTTTTGCGGCGAAGGAGCCGTTGAATTTGAGACAGTTGCGGAAGGCAATGATTGATACGGGGACGGTTCTTAAGGGGCCGTTTGAGCAGTATACAAAGGTGGATGAGGAGCAGGTTGAGGCGGCGATTGAGGAGCTTCAGCAGGATTTTGAGCGGCAGAAGTTGGGGCTGGAAGTGGCGCAGGTTGCGGGGGGATGGCGGTTGCAGAATAACGTGATGTGTGGGCCGTTTGTGCGGTCGTTGTTGGAGAAGAACCAGACGGTGCGGCTTTCGAAGCCGGCGTTGGAGACGTTGGCGATTGTGGCGTATCGGCAGCCGTGTTTGCGTTCGGAGATTGAAGAAGTGCGTGGGGTTTCGGTGGATGCGGTGTTGCGGAAGCTGATTGAGATGCAGTTGATTCGGGTGGTTCGGCGGAGTGAGTTGCCGGGGCGTCCGTGGTTGTTTGGAACGACGCAGAAGTTTTTGGAACATTTTGGCATTAATACGATTGATGAGTTGCCGGGGTCGCAGGAGTTGAAGCGGGCGATGCCGAAGCCAGAGAAGAAAACAACTTCACCGATACCGGAGGTGGAGGCGGAATTAGAAAAAAATCCGGGGGAGGGGGAAGCGTCATGAATTTAGATCATTTGCGAGATCAGATTGATTCGTTGGATGGGGAAATTGTTCGGCTGCTAAATGAGCGTATTCAGGTGGTGCAGGCGATTGGTGAGGCGAAGAAGGAGAGTGGGGCGGAAATCTATGTGCCGTCGCGTGAGCGAGCTGTTTTTGAGAAGATTAAGCGGTTGAATGAGGGGCCGTTGCCGGAGGAGTCGGCGCATGCGATCTATCGGGAGATTATGTCGGCAGCGTTGGCGCTGGAGACGGAGATGAAGATTGCTTATTTGGGGCCGGAGGCGACGTTTACGCATCAGGCGGCGCGGAGTAAATTTGGCGCGAGTGTGGAGTATATTCCGGCGGCTACGATTAGCGAGGTGTTTGATCGGGTTCAGAATCGTACGGCAGATTATGGCGTGGTGCCGATTGAGAATTCAACGGAAGGGGCGGTGACGCATACGTTTGATCAGTTTGCGACGACTTCGTTGAAGATTTGTGCGGAGATCTATTTGCCGGTTTCGTTGACGTTGTTGTCGAAGGTGGAGCGGGATCGGGTGCGGGTGATTTACAGTAAGCAAGAGGTGTTTGGGCAGTGTCGGACTTGGCTGCAGACGCATCTTCCGGATGTGGAGCTTTCACCGGTGGAGAGCACGACGAAGGCGGTTCAGTTGGCGCTGGAGACGGCGGGTTCGGCGGCGATTGCGAGTGCGATGGCGTCGGATATGTATGGGATTGAGGTGCTGGCAAATGGGATTCAGGATATGCAGGGGAATACGACGCGTTTCTTGGTGATTGGTCAGAATTTTAGTGCGTCGACGGGCGATGATAAAACGTCGGTGGTGTTTGGTGTGAAGCATGCGGTGGGTGCGTTGCATGAGGCGTTGTCTGTGTTTAAGGCGGATGAAATTAATCTAAGTAAGATCGAGTCGCGCCCGAGCCGGAATAAGGCGTGGGAATATTACTTTTTTGTTGATGTGGATGGTCATGCGGATGAGGTGCCGGTGGCGAAGGCGTTGGAAGAGTTGCAGGGGCATTGTACGCTGATGACGGTCTTGGGTTCGTACCCGAAGGCGCAGGCGTAGAACGGGCTGATCTGATAACCGCTGTTGTTTTCTCGATGGTTCGATGGGTTGCGGGCGAGCGGTGTGCTTAAAAATGAAGTTGGAACCGTTCTGCGCATGGTTTATGTTGCTTGGCATATGTTGAACAAGAATCCAAAATATATTCTTCCTGAGGGGATCGAGCTGCCGGATCGTACGTGGCCGGAGTGCGTGTTGGATCGTGCGCCGGTTTGGTGTTCGGTTGATTTGCGGGATGGGAATCAGGCGTTGCCGGATCCGTTGACGCCGGATCAAAAGTTGGAATATTTTGAGATGCTGTGCGCGATGGGCTTTAAGCATATTGAGATTGGGTTTCCATCGGCTTCGCAGGATGAATTTGATTTTTTCCGGCGGTTGATTGAGGAGGGTCGCATCCCGGAGGATGTTTTTGTGATGGGGCTGACGCAGATGCGACCGCATTTGATTGAGCTTACATTGGAGGCGTTTAAAGGGTGCAAGCAGGGGATTGTGCATGCGTATATTGCGCCGTCGGATTTGCATATGAAGCAGGTGTTTGGGATGGAGCCGGATCAGTTGATCGAGACGGCGGTTGCTTCAACGGAGCAGATTCGTGCGTTGGCGAATGCGATGCCGGAGTCGGATATTCGATATGAGTTTTCCCCGGAGGAGTTTACCGATACGGCGGTATCTTTTTCGGTGGAATTGTGTGATGCGGTGTATGCGGCATGGGGAAAAGCGACTCCTGAAAAGCCGATTATATTTAATTTGCCGGCGACAGTAGAGCGGCGACCGCCGAATCAGTATGCGGATATGATTGAGCTGTTTGGTCGGCAGATTCAGCATCGTGATTCGATTTCGATTTCATTGCATGTGCATAACGATCAGGGCATGGCGGTGGCGGCAACGGAGTTGGCGTTGATGGCGGGAGCTGATCGGGTCGAGGGGACGTTGTTTGGGCATGGTGAGCGTACGGGGAATGTGGATCTTTCGACCTGTATTAATAATTTACATTCGCGGGGTGTGGAGACGGGTATTGATTTTTCTCAGTTGCCGGAGGTGGCGGAGACGGTGGAGCGGTTGACGGGGATGCCGATCTATTATCGCCAGCCGTATGCGGGAAGTTATGCGTTTACGGCTTTTTCGGGGTCTCATCAGGATGCGATTAATAAAGGCATGAAGCGGTTGGGTGAGGCGCCGGAGGTATTTGGAATGGGCTGGAAAGTGCCTTATTTGCATATCGATCCGGCTGATCTGGGTCGGAAATTTGAGCGGTTAATTCGTATTAATTCTCAGTCAGGCAAGGGGGGCGTTGCGTGGGTTCTTCAGCAGGATTATGGGATTGAGGTGCCGAAGGCAATGCAGCCGGAGTTGGGTTTGGCGGTTCAGCAGTTTAGTGAATCGGTGGGACGCGAAATTAGCAGTGAAGAGGTGCATGCGGTTTTTCAGGAACAGTTTATAGAGCCGAAGGGGCCGTTTGAATTGCTGGCGTATTGGCCGCGTCCGGATGATGCGGATCCTACGTTTATTCATGGGGAAGTGCATCTGAGGGTGAAGGGGGAAGAGCGGACGTTGAAGGCGGATGGAAATGGACCAATTTCTGCTTTTGTTGCGGCGATTCGTCAGGCGATTGATGTGGATTTCATGGTTGATAATTATCATGAGCAGGCGGTGGGGAAAGGGGCGGATGCGCAGGCGTTGGCTTTTGTTCCGCTGAAATTGAATGCCGATGCGGTGATGTATGGGGTGGGGATTGATTCGAATATCGATCAAGCCGCTGTGCGCGCTATCATTGCGGGGTTGAATCGAGTGAAAGCGGGAGCCATTTAATGGGGTTGAGTGGACATACGAAACCGTTTGCGGTGTTGGGGCATCCGATTGGTCATTCGCTTTCACCGGTGATGCATAATGCGTCGATGGCATCGATTGGGTTTGATGGGATTTATCTGGCAATGGATGTTCATCCGGATCGGTTGATGGATGTATTGCCGGCGATGGCGGATATGGGTTTTGGGGGTGTTAATTTGACGGTGCCGCATAAGGAAGTGGCGTTTCATGGATTGCAGAAGTTGGATGAGAGTGCGGAGTTGTTTGGGGCTGCGAATACGGTGGCGTTTACGGATGATGGGTTGGTTGGTTATAATACGGATGGATATGGGTTTATGACGGCTCTTCAAGAGTCGTTTGGTACGCAGGTGGATGGGGATCGTATTTTTGTTTTGGGGTGCGGTGGTGCGGGGCGAGCGACGGCGTTGTTGGCGGCACGAGAAGGGGCTTCTTCGATTGTTTTGGCTGATTTAGATGGGGATCGAATGGAACGACTGGCGGGTGAAATTCATGTGCAAGCGCCTTCGGTTTGTGTTGAGCAGGTACGGGGGCGTGAGGCTCAGGTGGAGGCATGCCGTGGATGTGATTTGGTAGTGCAGGCTTCGCCTGTGGGGATGAAGCGGGAGGATGAGTCGCTTTTACCTTCGGCGGCTTTTCATGCGGATCAGCGGGTCTTTGATTTAATTTATATGTATCCGGAAACGGCTATCTTGTCGGTTGCTCGTGAGGCGGGTGCGGCGGTTGCGAACGGGTTGGGTATGTTGCTTCATCAAGGTGCGCGTGCTTTCACGATTTGGACGGAAGAGGAGCCGGATGTGGATGTGATGCGGCGTTCGTTGGAAGAGGCGGTTTACGGTAGCGGGGAATGACCGCATCGATGCTCTATCTGCCCTGGGTTTTTTTGCTGGGTGTTTGCTGGGGTAGTTTTCTTCATCTGTGTGCGGTGCGTATTCCAAAAGGACTGTCTATTGTGTTGCCCCCGTCGCACTGTCCGCACTGCGAGGTGCGTTTGCGGGCGATGGATGCGATCCCGCTTTTGGGTTGGTTGCTTATACGGGGTCGGTGTCGATCTTGTGCTACATCTGTTCCGATTCGATATCCGCTTTCAGAGCTTATCTGCGGTGGGCTTTTTGTTTTGATCTGGGGTGGATATGGATTGGATTGGATTCTGCTTCCGTATGGGGTGCTTCTTTCTCTTTTATTTGTGGGGAGCATAGTGGATTTGGATGAGCAGTGGATTCCGGATCGGTGTTCATATGGCGCGATGGGGTTGGGTCTTCTTTTCAGCATGGGTTATCCGGAGTTGCATGGAGAGATGGAGTGGATCGCGGCGTTGGTGGAGAGCGCGATCGGTTTGGTGGCGGGTGGAGGATTGCTGTTCTTGGTGGGTTGGGTTGGTTCGTGGGTTTTGAAGCGAGAGGCCATGGGCTTTGGGGATGTAAAGTTGTTAGCGGGCATTGGCGCTTTTTTGGGTTGGGAGGCGGTTCTCTTTTCGGTCTTTGGGGGGGCGGTTCTGGGACTTTTGGGAACTTTTTTGTGTATGCTCATGGGTAAACGTGAGCGGGCAGAGGCGATTCCATTTGGACCATATTTGAGCTTGGGGGCGTTGGTATGGATTGTGTGGGGATTGGATTTATGGGCTTTTTATTTAAGCATTGCTTTTCCTGAAGCGGCTCTATAAAACTCATCCATTGGTATGAGTGGAAAGGGATGGAGTGTTATGAAGACAGATCGTAGACATTTTATGGGTCCGATTGCGGGAATGGCAGCGGTGGCATCCACTTCGTTGGGGGCATCTGGGTCTGCGATGCCGCAGGTGGAACTGCCGGGCTGTGGGATTAAGATGTCGCGGTTGGGATTCGGGACGGGCACGGTTGGTGGATTAACGAAACAATCGGTTTGGGCGAAACGAAATGGGAATAAAAAAGCGTCGATGAGCTCGGCGGAAGCGGAACAGCTTTTTTTGCAATCGTATGATCGAGGTATTACTTTTTTTGATCTGGCTGAGGCGTATGGAACACATGGATTTTGTCGAGATGCCTTAAAAAAGGTTCCGCGGGAGAAGGTGGCGCTGATGACGAAGTTTTGGTGGAGAGCGCAAAGCCAAACGCCTGGGAAACTTTCGGTACGCGAGCGCGAGCAATTTGCGCGTGATGCTTTTGAGCGCTATCTGCGGGAGTTGAATACGGATTATATTGATATGTTGTTGTTACATTTGTTGGAGGAACCCTCATGGACGGAAGAAATGAAGCCGTATATGGAGGTCTTTTCGGCGTATAAGGAGCGAGGACTGATCAAAACATTGGGCTGCTCTTGCCATAGTTATGGGGCGATGGAGACGGCGGCGACTTCTTCTTGGGTGGATGTTCTATTGGCGCGGATTAATCCGGAGGGCATTCGATGCGATGGGAATGCCGAGGCGGTTTTAAAGGTGCTGCGTCGAGCGAAAGAGCAGGGTACGTTTGTGATTGGCATGAAGATCTATGGAGCGGGTAAGTTGGTGCCGGATCGGGATGCGTGTATGAAATTTGCTCAGGAGTGCGGTGTCTTGGATGCGCTTACGTTGGGGATGAGTTCGGTGGAGCAACTCAACGAGAACCTGTCGTTGTTTTCCAAATATCCGGCGGCATAAAAAAAGCTCCCAGGTGGGGAGCTTATCTCAATTCGAACCCGACTACGTTTATCGGCGGGTGCGGCGTGAGTTTGCAATACGTTTGCGCTTTTCACTTGGTTTTTCGTAGTAACGCTTGGAACGCATCCCTTTGATGATTCCTTCTTTATCAAGGGCTTTCTTTAATCGACGTAAGGCACGGTCGACGTTCTCGCCGCGACGTACTTTCACTTCACATGTTTCTTGTGGCATAAACTATTCACCCCCTCAAAAGCGGTTATGGGTTACATAAAGGGTTTGGAAGTTAGGTGATGTGTGAGGGCAAGTCAACCGTGAAATTAACTGCTCAATTGATCAAGGATAAGGCGCGGCATGGATGCGAGCTTTCCTAGATGTGGTAGCATGTGAAACTGAACCTGCGGGTGTTGCTCTTTTGCTTCAGTAATGGCTTCTGGAATATCTTCTGCAACATGTGCGCCGACGGCGAGAAAGTAGGGAAAGAGGGTGATCTGTGTGGCTCCATTTTCAACTAAGTTGTTGATGGCATCTGGGATCAGTGGTTCTGCGAGCTCGAGAAAACAGCAGGCGAGCTGGTCGAATTGATCTTCTGCTTCGTTTGCAATCTGGTTGGCAAGTGCGCGTACTTCATCATTCGATGCGGCGCGACGACTTCCGTGAGCGATAAGTAAAAAGGCATGCATGATTACCTATCGTATCGAAAGGCGCTGCCTTACGGAAGGGGATAAAAAATCATTTCGTTTAGTATCGTATTGGTTGAGAATGATCTATTCCGTGGAGACGGTTCGTTGATCCGATTGCGTATCGTGGCGTTGGTGGCGCCGGATGACACCGAGGGCGGCCGCACTGGTGATAAGTAGAATCGCGCTGCTGGGTTCGGGGATGACATTCACGGTGAGATCGGTGGTGGCTGATCCAACTGTTACGGGCAGCGTATATATTCCATTTTCAATTATGGGTGGATTAAAAAGGTTGTTTGTACAGATCCTGCCCAGTTAGTGAGTCCGGGGATGGGTTCTCCTGGGGGTACAAATGTCCTTGATTCAATGTGTAAGAAGATGGGAATGCTATTACTTGTGGCGAGTGCAAATGCACCACCCCTGCCAGAGACGGGAGTTCCCCAATTGCCTGTTCCTGCTGTGTTTGTGATCACGTTGAACGCACTGTTATTATTATTGAAATCAGAATTGGTGAGTAAACCAAAATCTAATGCGACAAAAAAGGGGTTGGGTTGACCTGTACTAACGTGATCGGTGCCATCAATGACGAGGGTGGCTATATTGGTTGTGGTATCGATGTTGAGTACAATGCCTGCCTCGGGGGTGAGGGGCGAGATTGCGAGTAAGAGTAGGCAGAGTGGAAGGAGCGTATTTCTTATCTTCATATCTAATCTCCTGTTAGGCGCGAGCAGTTATATCTAAGAAATTATGATACTTAATAAATTAAGTAAAGATAAATTATATTTATATTATTATGTTAAAGGGTGGCTATAAAAAAACCGCCCACAAGGAGGCGGTTTTCAATATATACGATGGAGATGCGTTATCTAACTTTTCCTTCTTCGCGTCGTTTTGTGACGACTTCGGTTGCGATGTTGGAAGGGACGGCTTCGTAGTGTTCAAACTCCATCGAGAAGCTGGCGCGTCCTTGGGTGATTGAACGAAGGGTATTGGAGTATCCAAACATTTCGCTGAGCGGAACGAATCCGCGAACGATTTTGTTTCCACCTCGTTCGTCCATGGAATCCACTCGACCTCGACGTTGTGCAATGGTGCTGTTTACGGAGCCCATGTATTCATCGGGTGTGGTGACTTCTAATTTCATGATGGGTTCAAGCAATTGTGGTTTGCCTTTCAAGAAGAGCTCTTTGAAGCCTTGGCGGGCGGCAATCTGAAAGGCGAAGTCTGATGAGTCCACGTCATGATAGGAGCCGTCGGTTAGGCGTACGCGCATGTCCACAACGGGATAGCCGGCATAGGGACCTGATTCGAGGGCTTGTTTAACGCCTTTCTCACAGGAAGGAATGTATTCTTGAGGAATCCGACCCCCGGTGATTTCGTTGATAAATTCAAATCCTTCACCGGGTTGTTGGGGTTCAACCGACATGACCACGTGACCGTATTGACCGCGACCACCGGACTGCTTGGCGTGTTTATATGAGCCATCAGAGGGCATCGTTGCGGTTTCACGGTAGGCTACTTCGGGACGTCCAACTTCAGCAACGACGCCAAATTCCCGGCGGAGACGGTCGACGATGATTTCGAGGTGCAGTTCGCCCATCCCTGAAATGATGGTTTCGTTGGTCTCTTGATCAAAGGCGACGGTGAACGTCGGGTCTTCATCTGCTAATCGGTGAAGGGCTTCGCCAAGTTTTTCGTTATCGGCATTCGATTCGGGTTTGATCGAGATGCTGATTACGGGATCGGGGAAGTCCATGCTTTCAAGAACAATGGGGTTGTCTTGTGTGCAGAGCGTGTCACCTGTTTTGGTTTCACCGAGACCGACAACGGCGACGATATCGCCGGCATAGGCTTTATCGATGGCTTCTTGGCGGTTGGAGTGCATGCGGAGCAGCCGTCCGACGCGTTGCTTGCGTCCTTGTGTTGCATTCCAGATTGTTGAACCTGATTCGAGGCTGCCGGAGTAGATTCGAATGTAGGTGAGTTTGCCCATGTGCTTGTCGGACATGATTTTGAAGGCGAGTGCAGATAAATCTTCGTCGTCTTTTACTTCGCGCGTGTTGGTTTCATCCTCGCTGCAGGTGATGGGGGGAATTTCGTTCGGGGCGGGTAGGAGACGGTTGACACCGTCTAGCAATTGTTGAACCCCTTTGTTTTTGTATGCCGATCCGCAGTATACGGGAACAAATTCCCGGGTGCAGGTTGCTTTACGAAGGGCGCTCCAGAGTTCGTCTTCGGTGAGATCGCCTTCTTCGAAATATTTTTCCATGAGGGCTTCATCTTGTTCGGCACATTTTTCAACGAGATTATTGCGCCATTCTGCAGCGGTGTCGGCGAGTTCGGCTGGGATTTCGGTTTCATCCCATTCGGCACCCATGACTTCATCTTTAAAGATGAGGGCTTTCATGCTGATCAAATCAATGATGCCGATAAAGTCTTCTGAGGCGCCGATGGGAATGGTGACGGGTACGGGGTTGGCTCCGAGCATCTCTTGGATGTTTTCGATGACGGCATAGAAGTCGGCACCGATCCGGTCCATTTTATTGACGAAGGCAATCTTAGGCACTGCGTAGCGCTCGGATTGGCGCCATACGGTTTCGGACTGGGGCTGAACGCCGCCTACGGCGCAGTAGAGGGCGATGGCTCCGTCGAGTACGCGCAGGGCACGCTCTACTTCCATCGTGAAGTCCACGTGGCCGGGGGTGTCAATCAAGGAGAGCATGTGGTCTTTCCAGACGCAGGTGGTGGCGGCGGAGGTGATGGTGATGCCGCGTTCTTGTTCTTGTTCCATCCAGTCCATGGTGGCGGCGCCGTCGTGCACTTCGCCGATTTTGTGTGAACGACCTGTATAGTAGAGGATCCGTTCTGAAACGGTTGTTTTACCGGTATCGATGTGTGCCATGATACCAAAATTACGTACTTCGTTGAGTTTATATTCTCTAGCCATTTTTCTACCTCGTTGAAAAAGCGCGATGTGCACTAATAAGGCGCGAAATATGCCGAGGTTGGGGCGGGGCTTCAAGGGTTTATTCGTTAAAAGTGTTCGCCGAAATCGTGAGTTCTTGGGCTTTAAATCTCGCACAGGTGGGCTAGGTTTCGTTTTATGGGTGCTATGTGGTTCGATAGTCATGTTCATTTTGATCGATTTGTGGCGCAGGAGCGGCTGGAGACGTTGCTGGAAAAAGCGGCATCAGCGCAGGTGAATCGGTTGCTTTCGGTGGGGGGTTCACCGGAGGCGAATGCGTTGTCGCGAAGGTTGGCTGCGGCGTATGAGGGGCTGATTTTTGCGAGTGCGGGGTATGATCGCGATTTGGCGGATGTGGCGTATGATGCGTCGGCGTTGGAGGTGCAAGTGGCGGATCCGTTGGTGCGGGCGGTGGGTGAGACGGGGCTTGATTATTTTCATCAACAGGATAATAAGAAAGCGCAGCAGGCGTTGTTCGGGCTGAATTTGGAGTTGGCGGTTCGCTATGAGAAGCCGGTGATTGTGCATTCGCGGGCGGCGGATGAGGATACGCTTGCGATGTTGGGGGACTATGCGGGCCGGCGGCGTGAATATCCAGGTGTGTTGCACTGCTTTACGTTGGATCGGGCGTGTGCGCGGCGGTTGTTGGATGTGGGATTTATGATTAGCTTCAGTGGGATTGTTACGTTTGCGAATGCGGATGCATTGCGTGAGGTGGTTGCCTATGTTCCGGATGATCGATTGTTGGTTGAGACGGATGCGCCGTATTTGGCGCCGGTTCCGGAGCGGGGTAAGGAAAATGAGCCCGCCTTGGTAGTGCATACCGGTGCGAAGTTGGCGGAGTTGCGGGGTTGCTCGGTGGCGGCGGTGGCGCAGTTGAGCATGCAGAATGCATGGAACCTATTTGGATGTGGTAAGAGGGAGTCTGTAGAATGAAAAGATGGATGTGTATCGTGGGTTTATGGATGGTTGCGGGTGCGTTTGTTGTAGCGGATGTGCGGGTGATGGGAGATCGCGTTAGCTTGCGTGCGGCGCCTTCGTTGGAGGCGGAGGTGTTGGATCGGGCGATGCGGGGCGATGTTTTCAGGGTGCTGGGGCGAACGAATGGTTGGGTGGCGGTGGGGGCGCCGGATTATGTGGATGCGTGGGTTTCTGAATCGTATTTAACGAATGGAGTGGTGATCCCTAGTCGGTTGAATGTGCGATCAGGTCCAAATCGAAACTATGCGGTGTTAACGGTGGTTGAAGGGGGGACGAAGCTGGAAGAGTTGGATCGTTTTCATGCGTGGGTGAAGGTCGTTCCTCCCGCGGGGAGTCGGGTGTGGATTTATGCTGATTATACGGAAGCGGTGCTGCCGGAGGTGGGTGAACTGGTGGAAGAGCCGGGAAGGATGGCTTCGGAGGCGGTTGCTTATGAGGAGGTGGAAGCTGTTTTATCGGTGCTGCCGTTGGAGTTGAATACGCAAAAGAATCAAGGCTTGGAGCAGACGTATGTGGGTCGATTGGAGCGGGCGAATCCGGGTTTATATCGGTTGGTCTCGGCGGATGAAGAGGTGTTGTGTCTGGTGCGGGGTCGGGTGGAACAACTTGAAACGTTGATTGATCGGTGGGTGGGTATCGAGGGGCTTGCGTATTATATACAGGCGTCGGTGTTGCCTGTTTTGCAGCCCAATCGAATTGTCCTTGATCCGTTGGTGGTGGATTAACGGTGTTGTTGCCGTTGCTTCAGTGGTTTTATCCGCGGAGTTGTTTGGGCTGTGGGATGGAGCGTCCGCGGGCTTTGCGGTTTTTATGTTGGAATTGCTGGAGCTTGGTGAGGCGGGTGGAGCTGCCGTATTGTGATCGCTGTGGGGATACGGTTGTGGGTGCGGTGGAGCATGCGTATAGTTGTTATTTCTGTGCAGATCGAACGAGGGCGTATGATCGGGCTCGCTCCGCTGTTCGGTATAGCGGGGTGATGACGGAGGTGATTCAGGAGCTGAAGTATCGGTGGGGATTTTGGCTGATTCCGGATTTGGTGGAGATTTTATATCGGCTGATTGAGGCTGAATTTTCGGATGTGCACTATGATGCGGTGGTTCCGATTCCGTTGCATATAGCGCGTCGAAGAAGGCGGGGGTACAATCAATCGGCGTTGCTTGCGCGTGCGCTAGCGAAGCGGTTGCAGGTTGCTTATGCGGGGTCATGGGCGAAACGGGTGAAGGCGACCCCTACGCAAACACATTTGACAGCTGCGGAACGGATGAGTAACGTTTCAGCTGCATTCGAAGTTGTGCGGCGAGATTCGGTGAAAGGAAAATCGTTGTTGGTGGTGGATGATGTTATTACCACGGGTGCGACGGTGTATGCGTTTGCGAAGACGCTGCGCGGTGCAGGAGCGAAAGCGATTTATGTTGTGAGTGTGGCTCGTGGTTGAGGAAGGATGAGAAGATGGCTCTATTTGGAAAAAAACAGAACTACACGACGGTTCAGGTAAAGAAACGAGATGTGCCAGATGGGCTTTGGGTGAAGTGTCCTTCGTGTGGCGAGATTGTTTACAAAGAAGAGATCAGTGCCAATTTAGAGGTCTGTACGAAGTGTGGTCATCATTTTAATCTGCCGCGGGATAAACGGATTCAGTTGCTTTCTGATGAGGGTTCTTTTGAGGAGTGGGCGGGGTCGATTGCATCGGTCGATACGTTGGGTTTCACGGGGCGCCAATCGTATGTGGATAAGTTGGAGGCGAACCAGAAGAAGTCGGGTCATAGCGATGCGGTTACGGTGGGTGGATGCATGTTGGCGGGACGTGCTATTGGTTTAGGAGTCATGGATTTTTCATTTTTGGGCGCGAGTATGGGAAGTGTGGTTGGCGAGCGCATTACGTATTTGATTGAGCGGTGTACGGCGGAGCAACGACCGGTATTGTTAGTGTGTGCTTCTGGGGGCGCGCGGATGTATGAGGGGCTTTTGAGCCTCATGCAGATGGCGAAGACGAGTGCAGCATTAGCGCGCCATGCGGAGGCAGGCTTGGCGTATATTCCGATTCTTACGCATCCGACGATGGCGGGTGTGATGGCGAGTTTTGCTACGCTGGGGGATTTGATTGTGGCGGAGCCGGAGGCGTTGATTGGCTTTGCGGGTCCGCGGGTGATTAAAGAGACGACGCAACAGGATTTGCCAGAGGGGTTTCAGCGTGCGGAGTTTCTACAAGATCATGGTTTGATTGATATGGTTATATCTCGTAATCAAATGCGAGAACGGATGGTTTCGGTATTGGACTATCTTTGTGATGCACGGCCATGAACGCAGTGGAACAACTCTATCGGCGGACTGCTGATGGGATTCAACCGGGTTTAGAGGTGATGGAAGCGTTGGTGGAGGCGCTGGATCATCCGGAGCGTTCTCTTGCTATTGTGCATGTGGCGGGAACCAATGGAAAGGGTTCGGTCTGTGCGATGATCGAATCGGTCTTGCGTGCTTCGGGGTTAAAAACGGGTTTGTATACGTCGCCGCATTTAATTTCGTTTCAGGAGCGTTTTCGGGTTAATGGGATTTCGATTTCGGAGAAGAAATTGAATCGCTATATTTTGGCTTTAGAGGCGGAGGCGGATGCGGCTTGTGAAGAGCGAGGTCTACGGCGCGCTACCTTTTTTGAGATTTCAACGCTCATTGCGTTGCAGTTTTTTGCGGATGAGCAGGTGGATGTGGCGATTATTGAAACGGGTATGGGGGGGCGTTGGGATGCGACTAATGTGGTGTATCCGCTTTGTTCGGTGATCACGAAAATTGGGATGGATCATACTGAGTTTTTGGGCGATACGCTGGAGGCGATAGCGGTTGAGAAGGCGGGCATTATTAAATCGGGTCGTCCGGTGATTAGTGCACCGCAGGAGGCGTGTGTTCGTGCTGTATTGGAGAAAAGGGGTGAACCGATTCGGTATAGCGATGAATCGGTGGGGGTTCGTTTGTTGGCGAGTCCACAGCGAGTAAAGGTCGAGACACAGGAGCGTAGTTTGTCGGCGTTTGAATTGCCGTTGTTGGGGGCGGCTCAACGTGAAAATGTGGCGGTGGCGGTGACGGTGCTTGAGGTGCTTTCCGAAATACTTTCGATTGAATTAGCGTTCGTGGAGGGGTTGGAACAGGTTCGTTGGCCAGGTCGGCTGATGGAGGTTTCGAGGGATCCGTCTATTTGGCTGGATGGTTCACATAATCCGCAGGGGGGAGCGGTTTTAGCGGAGAATCTGAAAGCGTGTTTCCCGGATCGTGAGATTAGTTTTATTGTAGGTTTTCTGGAGGATAAAGATGTGGCGGGTTATGTGCGAACATGGCACACCTATGCGCAACGGGCTTGGGCGGTTTCGTTGCTGTGTCGGCGGGGGTTGGCTGCCGAGGAGGCAGCGTTACGGGCTGGCATGGGTGGTTTGAGTGCGAAGGCGTGTTCGTTGAAAGCGGCTTGGCAGGAAGCTTCGGCTTGGGCGCAGGAGGAGGCCGGCCGTATGGTGGTGGTGTGTGGATCGCTTTATCTTATGGAGGCATGCGTGGAGGAGGGACTCCTCCACGCGGAGCTATTTCAATTTGCGTGAGGGGTAAGAGCGCAACAGGTTGCGCAACCATGCACGATATTGAAGTAATGCCGTCCGGCAAAGACGGCTTTTGTTGCCTCTGGGAAGGTGCCGAGATAGCGGCGACCTTCTACGGGAAGCAAGGAGCAAGTCGAGGTATGCACTTCGTGAGCTCCTTGTGTGTCCGGTTGAGTTGTTACGTAATATATTTCCATCGTCTTACTCCTTTCTTGGGTTAGGTTTCATATAGAGATAAATTCATATTAACTTTTTTAAAATCTTAATATTTATAAAAAAATAATATAAATAAACAATTTTTTGGAGAGGATTCTTATTGACTCGTGATGGTGTGAGGGGCTACACACTCGAGCCATGTTATACGACGTTCATGTGAATCTTGGGGACCGGTCTTATCCGATTCAAATTGGTTCGGATATACAGTCTGAATTGGGCTCATTTATCTTGAATGCGGGCTTATCTGGAGCGTGCTTGGTGATTGCAGATGAGCATACGGGTACGCTGTATGGAGATGAGGTGGTTGCGTCTTTGCGGGCGGCTCATTTTTTGCCGACTTTGGTGATGGTTCCGGCGGGTGAACCTTCGAAATCAAGTGAGCAGTTGGTTATGTTGTATAGTGCAGCGTTGGCGGCGGGATTGGACCGGCATGGATTTATAGTGGCGTTGGGCGGCGGCGTGGTGGGCGATTTGGCTGGCTATGCGGCGGCCTCTTTTTTGCGGGGGATTCCGTTTGTTCAGGTTCCGACTTCGTTGCTGGCGATGGTTGATAGTTCGGTGGGCGGAAAAACGGGCATTAATGTGGTTGAGGGAAAAAATTTGGTGGGGGCCTTTCATCAGCCGTCGTTGGTATGGATTGATCTTAAGACGTTGCATACGTTGCCGGAGCGGGAGTTTCGAGCGGGTATGGCCGAAGTGGTGAAGTATGGCATTATTCGGGACCGGGCTTTCTTTGAGCGTGTTGAGATGCAGGTGGAGGCATTGCATCCGACGGGTGATCGCGCTTTGTTGGCTGACGTGGTGGGGCGCTGTTGTGAGATTAAGGCGGAGGTGGTGGCGGCGGATGAGCGTGAGGGCGGTCTGCGGGCGATCTTGAATTTTGGGCATACGTTGGGTCATGCGATTGAGAATCGAGCTGGGTATGGGGGTACGTATATTCATGGTGAGGCGATTTCGGTGGGCATGGTGTATGCGGCGCGTTTGTCGGTTGCGGCGTGTGGAATGGCTTCGGAAGAGGCGGATCGAATTGAGGCGTTGTTGGTGAGGTTGGGGTTGCCGGTGCGGGCGTCGGAGCTGAATTGGGCGTCTTTACGGGAGGCCATGCGTGTTGATAAAAAAACGGTGGAAGGGGTCCCTCAATTTGTTTTGGCATCTGCTATTGGTACGGTTTCGGTTGGGCATGCCTTGTCTGAGGAAGTGCTTGAAGCGACGTGGGATTCGCTGGGTTGATGCAAGAGCGGCTGGCCTATATTGCGTTGAATCAGATGGCGGGGCTGGGTCCGGTAGGTGTGCGGCGGTTGATTGTTGCATTGGGTTCTCCACAGGCGATTTGGACGGCTTCTGAGGAAGATCTTTGTTCGGTTCAGGGGATTGGTGAAAAAACGGCGCAGGCGATTTTACGGGATCGGGATGTGGCGGAGCCGGAGCAGGAGGAAACTCGGGCGTTGGCGCAGGGGATTCGGTTGATTACGCCGTTGGATGCGGAATATCCTTCGGGTTTATCGTCTATTCATAATCCGCCTTTGGTTTTATATGTGAAGGGTTCGTTGCGAGTTGAGGATGCTCGTGCGTTGGCGGTGGTGGGATCTCGTTCCGCTTCTCCGTATGGGTTATCGACGGCGGATCGATTGAGTTATCAGGCGGCTCAGTGCGGGTTAACGGTGGTAAGCGGATTGGCGCGTGGCATTGATACGGCGGCTCATCGCGGGGCGTTGAAAGCGGGGGGGCGTACGATTGCGGTTTTGGGAAGTGCGTTGGATTGTTTATATCCGTTAGAAAATGAGGTGTTGGCGGAGGAAATTGCTCGTTCGGGTGCGGTGATGAGTGAGTATCCGTTGGGGCGTGTGGCGGATCGACAGACGTTTCCGTATCGGAATCGGATTGTGAGTGGATTGAGTTTGGGCACGTTGGTGGTTGAGTCGGAGCAGAAGGGGGGCTCGATGCATACGGCGGATGCGGCGATGGAGCAAGGGCGTTCGGTGTTGGCGGTGCCGGGGCGGGTGGATCTGCCGGGGGCTCGGGGGCCTCATTTTCTTTTGAAGAATGGGGCGCGTTTGGTTGAGTCGATCGAAGATGTGTTGGCTGAGTTTGAATTTGAGATGCCGGATCTTTCGGCGCCGGAGGCGGAGGTGTCGGTGCGGCCGGAGGTGGTGTTGGGCGTGGAGGAGCGTCGGATTGTGGAGCAGTTGTGGGTGGGGCCTTTGCAGGTGGATGAGTTGGGACGGGCGTGTGCGATTGCGAGTCCGGTTTTGAGTGGAATTTTATTAAGTTTAGAAATGAAGCGTATTGTGCGTACGTTGCCGGGCGGAGTCATTGAGCTGGCAACCGATGTTCGACGTGTTAACAAAGTGGAGAGCACGAATGAGTAAGAGTTTGGTTATTGTAGAGTCGCCGGCCAAGGCGAAGAAGATTAATTCGTTTTTAGGTTCGTCGTATGTGGTGATGGCTTCGGTGGGTCATGTTCGGGATTTGCCGCCTAAAAAATTGGGCGTAGATCCTGAGAAGGGATTTGAACCGGAATATACGGAGACAACGCGAGGTAAGAAAATTTTGAAGGAGCTCAAAGAGGTGGCGAAATCATGCGAAAACGTCTATCTGGCGCCCGATCCCGACCGGGAGGGTGAGGCGATTGCATGGCATCTGTTTGAAGCATTGAAGAAGACGGTTCAGGAAGATCATTTTTATCGGGTGACGTATAATGAGATTACAAAAACAGCGATTCTGGCGGCATTTGATACGCCGCAAAAAATTGATATGGATCGGGTGAATGCCCAGCAGGCGCGTCGGGTGTTGGATCGGTTGGTGGGGTTTCAGGGTTCACCGGTGGTGCGTCGACAGATTCGAGGGGCGAATAGTGTGGGGCGTGTTCAGACGGTTGCGTTGCGCTTGGTTGTGGAGCGGGAGTTGGAGATTGAGGGCTTTACGCCGGCGACCTATTTTACGGTGGGGGCTGAGGTGCGAAAACAGCAGGCGCCGTTGGATCCCTTCTTATTAAAGTTAGCGCGGATTAATGATGAGCCAGTTGGCACCAAGGATCGAAAATTATTACCGGGGGCGGTCAAGAGTGCGGAGCAGTTGGCAACGATTCAGGCGGAACTGGAAAAAGAGGCTTTGCGGGTTTCAGATATTGCGACCAAAGAGGTGACGCGTAAGGCGCGACCTCCTTTTATAACGAGTACATTGCAGCAGTCGGCTTCGGGGGCGTTGAGTTTTGCGCCGGCGCGGACGATGGGATTGGCTCAAAAGTTGTATGAGAGTGGGCTGATCACCTATATGCGAACGGATTCATTTAATATTGCAAAAAGTGCGCAGTCCGAGGCTCGGGCGTTTATTGAATCGACCTATGGGAAAGAGTATATCCCGGAAAAACCGAATGTGTATAGTCGTAAAGGGGCGGCGGCACAGGAGGCGCATGAAGCCATTCGCCCGACCGATGTGGCGGTGCGCCCGGGGGCGGAAGGGGTGAAGCTGGAGCCGGCTGAGCAAAAGTTGTATGCGTTGATTTGGAATCGGTTTGTTTCGAGCCAGATGGTGCCGGCACGGATTGCGCGTCGAACGGTTGAGGCGACGGCGGGAGAGAAAAATGTGTATCTCTTTCGGGCGACTTGTTCGGATATTCTTTTTCCGGGTTATATGAAGGTGAGCGGTATGGAGGCGGCGGCGGATCGTCCGAAACAGGGGGATGAGGCGGAGGAAGAGGGGCAACTTCCTCCGTTGGAGAAAGCGGAAGTATTGGATGTGTTGGATTGGTTGACGGAGCAGAAAGAGACCAAGCCGGTGGCACGTTATTCGGAGGCGGCGTTGATTAAAGCGTTGGAGGAGAATGGCGTGGGTCGTCCGAGTACGTATGCGGCGATTATGTCGAAGTTGGATGAGCGTGAGTATGTTGAAAAGGTAAAGCGTTCTTTGGTGCCGACGACGTTGGGTCGGGAGTTGATTGGTTTGGTGCAACGAACGGAACAGAAACTGAAGAGCGGAAATAAAAAGGATCTGTTTGAGGTGAGCTTTACGGCGGATATGGAAGATCGGCTGGATGAAGTGGAAGACGGTAAGGTGGAGTGGACGCAGATGATGGAGGCGTTTTATCCTTCGTTGCTGGAGTGGATTGATCATGCGCGGGAGACGGCGGATGTGGCATGGGTGGCGCGTTGTTTGGAGGCGCTTTCGCATGTTCAATCATGGGCGGAGCCAGTGAAAACCGCGAAGCGAACGTATGATGATCATAAGACGTTTACGGATGTGAAAGAGACGACGGAAGCGGGTGAGTTGCTTTCGAAGCGGCAGGGAGAGATGCTCTTTAAAATGTGCTGTCGCTACTATCACCAGATTCCGGAATCATTTGTTGCTGAGTTGGAGTTAACGGAGCCGGAAGCGGTGCGGGAAGATACGCCGCGTAAGTTGGCTTTATTACAGGGGATCACGTTTGAAGAGCCCACGCAGGCGGGTAAACGAGTGTATGATGATAGCAAGTTTGTGCAGTCATTGGGTGAGCAGGTGACGATGGGCAAACGATTGAGTGATCGGCAGGTGGCGTTTTTGGATTCGTTGGTGGGAAAATATGCCGATCAGATTGAGAATTTTGAAGCGATTAAAGCGGCATTAAAGTTGGGTGAGCAGGCGGCGGCTAATGCTGATCCTACGACGGCTCCGGTGTTGGAGATGATGGAGCAGATTGCGGAGTGGGCGGAGCCTACGAAGCGGGGTAAGCGGGAGTATAATGATCGCTCGTTCTATGATTCGTTGGCGAGCCAGTTTAAGAGCAAGGGAGCATTGAGCGAGCGGCAGTTGGTGGCGTTGAAAAAGATGGCGGCGCGCTATGCGGATCAGTTACCGACCTATGCAGCACGGCAGGAGGAATTAGGGCTCCCCGCTCCCCGAAAACCAAAAGCGAAAAAAACGGAGAGTGATGCCTAGATGGATGATGCGGCTCTTTCTGAATTTGTGCGCTATCTAGAAGGCGAGAAAGATGCGTCTACGCACACGATTCAGAATTATCTAATCGATATCCGTCAGTTTTGTGAGAAGAAGTGGGGGGCTGATGCACGGGCGCCTTTTGCGTGGGTGGAGGTGGATCGGTATGATGCGCGTGCCTATTTGATCCATTTTCAGAAAATGGATATGGCGCCTACGACCACCGCTCGAAAGCTTTCGGCGATGCGATCGTTTTATCATTTTTTGGTTCGCTCTAATCGGGTTGATAAAAATCCGTTCAACGGATTGAGTTCGCCCCGAAAAGGAAGAAATTTGCCGAAGGTGTTGAGCGCGGATGAGGCGGTTCGTTTATTGGAAGCCCCGGTTCAGATGAGTGAAATAGGGGAGCTAGATACACCGGCTCGAAAAGCATGGAAGGGCTATGCGGGCATGAGAGATCGGGCGATTCTGGAGTTGTTGTATAGCACGGGCATGCGGGTGAATGAGTTGGTGGAGCTAACGGAGTCGCAGTTGGATTTAATCGGTGGCTCGGCGCGAGTGCGTGGAAAAGGCAAGAAAGAGCGGTTGTGTCCGTTGGGGAGCTTTGCGATTAAAGCATTGCGAGAAGCGATGAGGGTACGGGATGATGTGCGGCTTTTGCATTCATGGGAGCCGGTGGATCCTTGCCCGCTTTTTTTGAACCGAAAGGGTGGGGCTCTTTCGGTGCGTTCGGTGGAGCGGATGATGAAAAAATATGTGGTGGCGTGTGGGTTGAACCCTGAACTGACGCCCCATAGTTTACGGCATAGCTTTGCAACGCATATGCTCAATGAGGGGGCGGAGTTGCGGGTGGTCCAAGAGTTATTGGGTCATGCTTCTTTATCGACGACGCAAATTTATACGCATGTTTCGATTGAGCGGTTGAAAGAGGTGTATGACCGAGCGCATCCGTTGGGGCAGTATTCCTAGAGATTGTCGCTTGCCAAGCGTAGATGAATCTTTCATTTTTTTCTCCCCTTTGAAGGTCGGGGTGTGGCTCAGCCTGGTAGAGCGCTTCGTTCGGGACGAAGAAGTCGCTGGTTCGAATCCAGTCACCCCGACCATACTTTCTTGCGGCGAACTCATTGCGAGTTCGCCGTTTTTATTTTCCCTTTGAGCGATGGTGCATAACCGCACCTGCTCGAATGCGTTGCGTGGACAACCTGAAAATCAAGGTGCCGGATTCCCGCCCCCATGTGATTCTCTAACCCCCTGATATCAGATCTTTGATCCGGATTTATCCCGAAATTCTCCGTTTGCTCTCCGTTCTCCCCTGAGTTAACCCCCCGATTTCATTTTTTTCGGCGTGCCCCAGAAGACGGGCTCCTTCTCGCTATGGCTTTTCCTCAAAGACGGGGGCAAGGGCGGATGTCGAGAGTGAAAACAAGGGTTGCATGGTGGCTGTAAGGTTTTTCCATATCTTGGAAATAAAGGGCGAAGTCATGGCTCGGAGCAGGGCGCTGTAGTTTAGCTGAAACGCCATCTCTGAACCTACGGGATAGGTATAGCGGTTGGTCTTTACAACCAGGTGGTCGCTGCTGGCTTCCAAGATTTCGACATCTTGCGGGGGCACAAGTCCCAGCGGATCGATATCTTGACGACCCATAGCGAGGATGGCCTGCTGAATGTGGCCATGCGTTTTGGGGGTGGAAGGTTTGCCGAAGGCATTTTGAGCAAGGGTCCCCCAGGGTTGGGAGGGCTTAACCTTGGATTCAATTACTTCGGCCACGAGTTTAATGGCATCGGTATGCAGGCCGGTGATCGGTTGGCGTTTTTAATCGTCTTGATGAGCCGGTTTCGTTTAGGTTGGATATGGCTCGGTTGGGTTTGATGAGCGAGTCGTATCATCTGGCGGATGTGTGGGGTGGTGCGGAGGTTTCTTTTGGGTCGATGGTGAAGTTGCAACCCAATGGCGTTTTATTTATTCGATTTAAAGGGGATTAGAATGAAGCAGATAGGGGTTGGTTTTATGGTTGGTATGGCGGTGTGCGTGTGTGATGCCGCGGTGAATTATACGGAGCCCTATCCGTTTGGTGAAGCGACTCAATGGGCAAAGGGGTCGGATAATAGTGCGGTTGGCGAGTGGTGGGACAAGAGTTTTACGAATACGTGGCAGCGGTATGAAAAGCTGGCGGTTAAGTGGTTTACTTCGCTCGATCGGAAAGATGCGATGGCATTTGCGCTCTATACGCATGATCATGGGGTGTTGAAAATTACGGGTCAGTGTTTTCCTTTGTTACCAGATGAACCGAAGATGGTGACGCTTGAGGTTATGGAGGCGGGTGCGTGGAAGGCGGTAGAGACGTTGCCGGTTGAGTATCCGGGTTGGTCGGTGCATTTTCGTTTGGAAGGGTGGGATAATACAACGGATGTTCCGTATCGTTTGCGGTTGGGTGATCTTTCCTCGTTTGAGGGGCTGATTCGAAAAGATCCGATTGATCAGGATGAAATTGTGGTGGGGGTACTGTCGTGCAATTCACCGAGAGATGATGAGTTTGATACGCGGTTGGCATCGGTGGCGGCGTTGAAACATCACGATCCGGATTTGCTGTTTTTCGGGGGGGATCAGAATTATACGCACGATGAGGCAACGTATGGCTGGTTGCAATTTGGGGTGCAGTTTGCGGAGGTGATGAAGGATCGTCCGACGATTTGTATTACGGATGACCATGATATTGGGCATGGCAATTTGTGGGGCGAGAGTGGTGCGGTTTCGGCGGGTCTTTCGGGTGCGGCGGATGGGGGGTATATGTTCCCGGCTTCGTTTGTGAATATGGTGGAGCGGCAGCAGTGCTGGAATTTGCCAGATCCGTTTGATGCAACGCCTGTGAAGCAGGGAATTCGGGTGTACTATACGGATTTGAATGTGGGGGGCATTAGTTTTGCTATTCTTGAGGATCGGAAATTTAAGTCGGCGCCGATGAATACGATTCCTCAGATGGGACCGCGGCCCGATCATATTAATAATCCGGTATATGATCGGGGGGCGGTGGACCTGCCGGGGCTCTCGTTGTTGGGGGCGCGTCAGATGGCGTTTCTGGATGCATGGGCGCGGGATTGGCGGGGTGCGGAGATGAAAGTGGCGTTATCGCAGACCGCTTTTTGTGGAGCGGTGCATATTCATGGAAATAAGAATCCGAAGCGGTTGTTGGCTGATTTGGATTGTAATGGATGGCCGCAGACGGGGCGTAATGAAGCGGTTCGTGCGTTACGTCGTGCGCGGGCTACGCATTTGTGTGGAGATCAACATTTGGCGGTTTCGGTGAAGCATGGCGTGGATGCCTTTCGGGATGGCCCGTATGCGTTTACGTCGCCAGCGATTGTGAATACGGTGTATGGGCGTTGGTGGCATCCGGAGTCTGAGCAAGCGGGTGGGGGCGAGCCGGTAGAGAGCCCGTTACCGTGGGTGGGTGATTATGAAGATGGGCTGGGCAATAAGATTACGATGCTTGCGTATGCGAATCCGCGAGATCGAAGTGTGCGGGCTGAGCGGGGAGACGGATATGGAATTGTTCGTTTTCGGAAGGCGAGCGGGGAGACGGTGTTTGAGTGTTGGCCTCGATTTGCGGATGTGGAAAAAGGGGATTCGGAACAATATGCGGGTTGGCCGATTACGTTTGAGGTGGCGGAGAATGAGGGGCGTGAGCCGATCGCTTATTTGAAGGAAGTGACGTTGCCGGTGGAGAATGCGGTCGTTGAGTTAACGAATGATACGACGGGTGAGTTGGTGTATTGTTATCGGGTCAAGGGGAACCGATTTCGCGCACCGGTTTACGAAAAAGGATCGTATACGTTGCGGGCCGGTTTAGATCGAGGTGAGAAGGTGGTGATTAGCGATGAAATTAAGTAAACGAGTTAGCCTGTTCCTATTGATAGGGGTGGCTGTTTTCGCTTTTTCTGAAGCAAGCGAAGGGGTGCATGTATATCCGCCGGTGCCCGGTTTGGAACCCTCCCCGCATTATAGTTTTAAAGTTAGAATACAAGGGTCGAATAAATGGATAGATGCATTTGCATTTGTAACTACTTGTAAGTCTGATGGAGTGACAAATGGAGTGACAGCAAATGCGTATTATTGGCGTTTGGATAAATGGAGTAATACCTACATAAACTTTGAAATGGCCAGCCATAATCGGGTTGAGATTGAGATTTCAAAGGTTAATGGAGAACCGATTACCCGTGCGGTGGCTCGACCCAGCCATTCTGTGAATAGATGCAAAGTGATTGATGGAAAAGCGTATGTCTCTCTCGATCATCCGGCGCTTTTTACGGTGGATATTGATGGTCAGATGGATCAGCAAGATACCGGTCGCATTGATATGAAGGGATGGGATGACAAATCATTCTATCAGGGCCCTCCGATACATACCCTGACTATTTTTGCCAATCCGTTTATCGAGGATAAACCGTCTACGGATGACCCCCGCGTATTTTGCGTTGAGCCGGGCCAGGTTCCGCCGACCGAGGGGGATTGGGAGGTTCTCTATTTTTTGCCGGGGGTGCATGAGATAGGGCGTTGTTTTCGCGTCCATGCGGAGAAAAGTTATTATATTCCGGGGGATGCGATTGTTCATGGAACCATGAACAATGAGAAGATGAGTAATGATGGGCATCATATTCGAATTTTTGGGCATGGAACCCTTTCTGGCGAAAGATACCCTCATCCAGACTGCGATACGCCCCCATCGCCAGATTATTGGAAGTATAAACCGATTGATATTCATGGGGCGCGTAATACCACGGTTGAAGGGATTACGTTGACGGATTCGGCGATGCACTCGTTGATGTTGATCAATCAGTATCAACCTGAGCAGCCTAACGAAGTTTGTTGGGTCAAGATTTTTACATGGCGTCGTAATGGTGATGGGATTAATCCCTTTGGAAACACGCTCATTGAAGACTGTTTTATTCGAACGCAGGATGATTGTGTGTATGTGAATGGGCTGGGGATTCGCCGAGTGGTTTTCTGGACCGATGCAAATGGTTCTGCCTTTGTGCTAACTCCTATTGGCAATATGCATAAATCATTAACAGAGCGTAAAATTATCGTTGAAGATTGTGATGTGATTTATAACCGCTCTATTTTTAATACCCATAAAGGGGGTCGTGTCTTTAATTTACGAGGAGCGGGTCACAAGGCAGGGGGTGAAAATATTATTTTTCGAAATATTCGGGTTACGGATCCGCGCCCTACACGTTCATCCTTTGGTATTTTGAGTGCGGCGCCTTGGCAGAAGCATCCGGATTATGAGCAGGCGCGGGGTGCGGGTGAGATTCGAAATATTTTATTTCAGAATATCGATATTACGGCGTATTCTATTATGGGTGATCCCGAAACGTTATGGGGTACGGAGACAGCTCCTCTTAGGGGTTTCATCTTTGATAACGTTATGATTGATGGTGAGCTCGTTGAAGATATAAGTGTTTTTAACCAAAATGAATATGTCTCAGATATGAGATTTATGGATTCTTCTTCGGAAGATTAAGATACCTATTTTAGGTCCTTTTAGTGGGATGCTCACACATTAAATTTAAGTTCAGGGGATTATACAGCGGTTTCAAATCATTATAGTATGACGAATTATACCACTCGTTTTATTCGGATGTTGAAGATACTGCGAGAGCAAAGCGATCCGCGGGTGCTAGGGCAGAGCGCGGTTTTTGAGACGTATGGCTATTCGGTTGAACATGGATAGAATTTTTATGAACGATGTATGGTGGGAGAATTCACGGCCGAGCAGACAGGCTGGGTGAATCCGTTGGATTATGAAAAAGAAGTATTTGATTAGAGAGAGGAAATGAAAATGAAGAAGTTTTTTACCGTGTGTTTGATGGGATTAATCAGCGGGTCGTTTTCTGCTTTCGCAGATACGCTTGAGCTGAAGATGTTGGATGGAGAATATTGGTGGGCAGGTCTGAGTTCGAAAGGCTACGAAATGCCATATGATGCTTCCAGTCAGGTGTCATATGATCTGTGGGGTGATAACAAGGGTAATCAGGCGCAGCCTCTATTGCTATCCAATAAAGGACGGTATGTTTGGAGTGAGCAGCCGATTCGGTATGAGTTTGATAAAGGGTTGATTACGGTATCTACCCGAGAGGGCACCATTGATTCGGGCACGGTGGGTTCAAATTTGGCCGATGTATTTGCCTATGTTTCGCAGACGTATTTCCCCTCCGATGGGCGCATTCCGGATGAGTTGCTTTTCACGCATCCGCAGTACAATACATGGATTGAGCTGATGTATGATCAGAATGAAGAGGATATTCTCGCCTATGCAGAGGCGATTATTGCGAATGGCTATCCCCCCGGCGTGTTGATGATTGATGATAACTGGCAAGAGGATTACGGCACATGGGAGTTTTCTCCTCGCCGCTTTAATGATCCGAAGGGGATGATCGATCAACTGCATGCGATGGGCTTTAAGGTGATGATGTGGATGTGCCCGTTTGTATCGGCCGATTCAGCCGATTTTAGACAGTTGGCGGAGGAGGGGCTTTTAATTTTGGATCCGCAGAAAACGCAGAATATCTTATGGGCAAATACGAAGAATAAGGCGGCGATCATTCGGTGGTGGAATGGGGCAAGTGCGTGTCTTGATCTGAGTAATCCAAAGACGCAGGCTTGGTTTAAGCAGGAGCTGGATTATTTGGTCGATGAGTATGGTGTTGATGGCTTCAAGTTTGATGCTGGTGATGCCCGGTTCTATACGGATGGAGTGGTTTCATGGCAGCGGGATATCACCCCGAATGATCATACCCAATTTTTTGCCGAGTTTGGTCTGAATTATCCGCTGAATGAATATCGGGCTTCATGGAAAATGGCGGGGTTGCCGCTGGCGCAACGGCTGCGGGACAAGGGGCATGAGTGGGAGGATATGGTTAAACTGATTCCGGATCAGATGTCGCAGAGTGTGATGGGGTATGCCTATACCTGTCCTGATATGATTGGTGGCGGGGAATACCGCAGTTTCTTAAGTGCCTCTAGCTTGGATGAAGAGCTGGTGGTGCGTTCGGCGCAAGTGCATGCATTGATGCCCATGATGCAGTTTTCGGTGGCTCCTTGGCGGATCTTATCTAAATCGAATCAGAAAATTTGTGAAGAGATGGCTCAGTTGCATGTGCAGATGGGCGAGGCTATTCTTGGCTGGGCGAAGGAAGCATCAAAGTCGGGTGAGCCGATTGTGAAGCCGATGGCGATGGCCTTTCCAGATGGTGGCTATGAGCTGATTAAAGATCAGTTTGTTTTGGGAGATGAGATTATTGTCGCACCAGTGGTTGAGAAGGGCGCGCGCATGCGTTCGGTCGTTTTGCCCGCAGGACGTTGGAAAGCAGATGATGGCGAGCTCTATAGAGGTGGGAAAACCATTCGCATTGATGTGCCATTGGAGCGATTGCCTTATTTCAGACGCGTGAAATAAAGCGTCTATCTGCACGTTAGGGCGTCTGTAATTGGAAATAGCCGGCAGGCTCATGCGTGGGCAGGGTGATTTTCCAGCGGTCGCCTTGTGGGGTTGGCGCATTGGTTACGGGGTGCACTTATTGCTTTTCTTCAGTCACTGTAATTACTCACAGGCGTTGATTCAGGTTCAGAACCGCACGGATTGGGTCGATGGATCTTCTGCTGATTTAGGTGGGCAATTTTCGGCGAATCCTAACATCGTGGACATTTTACGTTCTGGTTAGCCGAAGCTTCAATTAACGTTTTGCTCTTGAAAAAGGTGAGATGTCGTTAGATACATATCGTGATTTTGGGTATTGGAGGGTCGTATGAAAGTATCTGTTTTAAAGTGGCTGTTATGGATTGGATGTGGGGCTTTGCTGTTGCCGTTGCTCGAGGTGGAAGGGAAGGCTCCGGATCAGCAAGCGGTCGATGGGGGTGCGAATGCGTATTTCGATCAGGATACGGGTGAGCAAATTATTCCGGAAATTGAGATTCGGGATGGCAAAAAATATTACACCTGGCCGATGTGGAATCAGTCTAAAAATCGTAAATTACAGGTGCTTCGTGAGCGTACAACGCATCCGGATGCGCAATGGTGGCCAGAGGCCGGGCTTGGGCTTTTCATGCATTGGGGGATTGTGAGTGAGTTCGAACCTTCAGGTGAGGCTTGGTCAGGTCGGTGGACGCAGGAGCGGGAGAATAAAGGCGTTTATTATCCACAGGAAAAAATGTGGGCTGCCGCTGAAACCTTTAATCCAACGGAATATGATCCTGATCGCTGGATGGAGGGCGCGAGTCGGGCAGGGTTCAGGTATGCGGTACTCACCACGAAGCACCATGATGGATATGCTTTGTGGGATTCAGATTGGGCGCTGATGGGGGTCCGCCAATCGTTGAACGGAAGAGATTTAGTTGAGCCCTATGTGAAGGCATGCCGCAAACATGGGCTCAAGGTGGGGTTCTATTATTCGGGTATGGATTGGTATTTTGATCGCGACTACATGAATTTTTCGCTGCAGAGCGATGTGATCGTGAATTACAAAGGGGAGCGGGTGAAGCATTTACCGAAGCGACCTTCCACACGCTGGGCCGCGTATAAGGAGTTTAACGAAAAACAGGTCGAAGAATTAATTACAAAATATCAGCCTGATATCTGGTGGGGCGATGGGGGGCATGGAACGACGGTTGAAAAAATCCAGGCATGGAAGCCGGGTATTATTTGTAGTAATCGAGGGCAAGGCAGTGGAGATCATGCAACGCCGGAAGGGTATCAGATGGCGCAGCCTCAGTTTATCGATCCCATCGTTGAAAATGGTTGGTGGTGGGAGCTATGCACCATTATTCAAGGCGGCTCATGGCATTATCAACTGGGTCGGGGCGAACAAATTATTCCCACGGATGCGTTTTTGATGGAGTTGGCAAAGGTGCGCTGTATGGGCGGAAACATGTTGGCTAATATTGGACCGCGTCCCGATGGAACCTTGCAGGATGAGGTTTGGCGCTTATTTGGAGAGATGGAAACCTGGATGGAGACCAACGAAGAGTCTATTTTTGGGATCAATGGGGGCGGTCTGTGGCCAAAACGGTGCAATGTGCCGGTCACGCTCAAAGATCGGGTTTGGTATTTCCATGCTCGTGCAAAGCATGCCACGGAAGCCAATCCTATTGTTTTGAGGGAGTGCCCAGGGAATCCGGTGCGCGTTACCCTATTGCGAACGGGAGAAGAGATTCCTTATACCCTTGATGAGCAAACCTTTATGTTTTCGATCCCCGAAACGATGAAGGCAGGCTATGCGACGGATGTGGTGAAGGTGGAATTTGGGGCTGATGTTGATCCAGCGCCCTATCTGTTCAGGCATTGGTAATAGAGGTGGAAAAAGTGGTGGAGGATATCGGGATCGAACCGACGACCTTTTGACTGCCAGTCAAACGCTCTCCCAGCTGAGCTAATCCCCCAATCGGTGTGGATGGTT